>ERZ773200.178-NODE-178-length-75821-cov-10.300623_pt1 | contig 75821 bp, 54 predicted proteins | sample MGYA00581008_ERZ773200 | MGnify/ENA primary metagenome ERZ773200 (study PRJEB29015, sample SAMEA2737770) | human gut metagenome | biome: human gut; feature: human-associated habitat; material: faeces | place: China | collected 2012 ... | reverse complement strand
GGGTGTTTGCTCCAAATGAGTTCCGCATGCAAAGAAGGCCACTAAATGTGGCCTTCGTCTTGCATAGGACTGTTTGAAATTTGGAGGAAATACCCCGGCGACTCGGGGCTTCCCCGGCCTCGCAGCTACGAGAGCGACGTTCTCAGCAACTCGTTGAAGAGCTTGGGGTTGCCCTTGCCGCGGCTCGCCTTCATGCACTGGCCCACCAAAAAGCCGATAACCTTCTGGTTGCCGTCGCGATACTGCTGTGCCTGCTCGGCACAGTTTGCCAGCACCTCGTCCACGATGGGCTGCAGCGCGCCGGCATCGCTCACCTGACGCATACCGCGCTCGTCGACGATCTTGTTGGGGTCGTCGCCGGTCTGGGTCATGGCCTCAAAGACCTCGTGCGCCTGGTTGGAGCTGATGGCATCGGTCACCAGCAGCTTGGCCAGCGCTGCTACCTGAGCCGGCGCGATGCCGGACTCGGCGAGCGACACGCCTGCGCTCTTAAGGTAGGCGATCATCTCGTTGACCAGCAGGTTTGCGACCGTCTGGGCCTCCTTGCCAGCCATACCGGCAGCGGCAGCCTCAAAGAACTCGGCAAACTCGGGGTCGCCCGCGATCTGCTCGGCATCGGCCGCCTTAATACCAAAGTCGGTCTCAAAACGGGCGCGCTTGGCATCGGGCAGCTCGGGAATCTCGCCACGGCAGCGGTCGATGAACTCGTCGTCCAGATCGAACGGCGCCAGATCGGGATCGGGGAACAGGCGATAGTCGTCGGCCGTCTCCTTCACACGCATAACCACGGTGCGCTTACGGCTGGGCTCCCAGTGGCGGGTCTCCTGATAGATGATTCCGCCCTCCTCGAGCACCTCGGCCTGACGGCAAATCTCGTAGGCAAGGCCGTCGTGCAGGCTCTTAAACGAGTTGAGGTTCTTGAGCTCGGTCTTGGTGCCCAGCTTGGTCTCGCCGCGGCGGCGCAGCGACACGTTGCCGTCGCAGCGCATGGAACCCTTCTCCATGGAGCAGTCCGAAATGCCCAGCGTCACAAAGATGCGACGGAGCTTCTCCATAAACAGGCGAGCCTCCTCGGGCGTGCGCAGATCGGGCTCGGTGACGAGCTCAATCAGCGGCGTGCCGCAGCGGTTGTAGTCGACGAGCGACTCGGCAGCGGCGGTAATACGGCCCTCGGCACCGCCCACGTGCACCATCTTGGCGGCGTCCTCCTCCATGTGGATGCGCAGGATGCGGATGGGCACCGTGTAGGAACCGTCCTCGCGACGCTCGGGCATCTGCAGGTTGGACGCGTCATAGCTGGCCAGGTGGCCGGCGCGCTGATTGCCTTCGCGCATGGTCGACGTCATGGACGTGGACAGGCCCTCGGCATTGGCCGAGGCGCTCGCCAGGCTCTGGGCCTCGGCCTCGCCAAACGCGCAGTCGGGGCGCTCGGCGGCACCGCGACCGGTCACGTCCAGGTCCAGGTGACCGTACATGGCAAAGGCGACCGGGCCCTGCGTGGTCTGGAAGTTCTTGGCCATATCGGGATAGAAGTAGTGCTTGCGGTAGAACATCGAGTGGCGCTGGATCTCGCAGTTGGTGGCGAGACCGGCCTTGACGATGCTCTCGATGGCGCGCTTGTTGGGCACCGGCAGCGCACCGGGCAGGCCCAGGCATACCGGGCACACGTTGGCGTTGGGTTCGTCATCGTGGCTGAGCTTGCAGTTGCAGAACATCTTGGTATCGAGTGCGGTGAGCTCGGTATGGATTTCCAGGCCGATCACGGCCTCCCAATCCTGCAGGACCTCGGATAGCTCCTTCATTACAGCTCGCCTCCCTTCCCGGCAAAATCGGGCGCGACAGAAAGCGCGGGCGCACCCGTGGCGGCATCGGCAAAGCCGCGCTCCAGGGCGCGGGCAAACGTAAGCAGCTGACGGTCTTTAAAGGCAGGTCCCACCAGCTGGGCAGAAACGGGCAGCTGAGTATCCTCGCCCAGGCCCAGCGGCACCGAAATGCCACCGTTACCGTAAATGTTGAGCGAGATGGTGTACAGATCGGAGAGGTACATCTGCGTGGGGTCGCTGATCTCGCCAAACTTAAAGGCCGTGCGCGGCGAGGCGGGCATGAGGATGGTGTCCACCTTGGCATACGCGGCGTCATAGTCCTGCGTGATGAGCGTGCGGGCCTTTTGCGCGGCGTAGTAGTACTTGTCGTACACGCCCGAGCTCAGCAGGTAGGCGCCGAGCATCTGACGGCGCTTGGCCTCGGCGCCAAAACCGTGGGCACGCGAAAGCGAGCTCTGGTCGGACAGGTTGGCGCAGCCCTCCTCCTGATAGCCATAGCGAATGCCGTCGAAACGAGCCAGGTTGGAGAACGCCTCGGCCGGGCCGATGACGTAGTAGGCGGCGATGGCGGCGTCCAGGTGCGGCAGGTCGACCTCTACCAGCTCGGCGCCCTGGTTCTGCAGCTCCTGGGCGGCGCGCTCAACGGCGGAGCGGACCTCGGGCGTCAGGCCCTCGGCCTCCATAAACGCGGGGATGATGCCCACGCGCTTACCCTCGATGCTGTCGTTGAGGTGCTCGGTAAAGTCGACGGCGCAATCCTGGCTGGTGCAGTCGTACGGATCGTGGCCCGCGCCGGTAAGCGCGTTCATGGCCAGCGCGACATCCTCGACCGTGCGGCCAAAGGGACCCACCTGGTCGAGCGACGAGCCAAAGGCAACCACGCCGTAACGGCTCACGGCGCCATACGTGGGCTTAAAGCCCCCCACGCCGCACAGCGACGCCGGCTGGCGAATGGAGCCGCCGGTGTCCGAGCCCAGCGAGAGCGCGACCTCGCCCGCGGCGACGGCGGCAGCGGAGCCGCCCGAGGAGCCGCCGGGCACGCGTTCGGTATCCCAGGGGTTGTTGGTGCGGTGGAACGCCGAGCTCTCGGTGGAGCTGCCAAAGGCAAACTCGTCCATGTTGGCCTTGCCCATGGGCAGGCAGCCGGCATCGAGCATGCGCTGGACGCAGGTGGCGGTGTAGACGCTCTGGTAGTTCTCGAGCATGCGGGAAGCGCAGGTGGTGCGCGTGCCCACGAGGTTCATGTTGTCCTTGATGGCCAGCGGCACGCCCGCGAGCGGGGGCAGCGGCTTGCCTGCAGCGCGGTCGGCATCCACGCGCGCGGCGGCCTCGAGCGCAAGCTCGGGCGCCACCTGCAGGAATGCCTGGACCCCGTCCTCGCGCGCCTCGATGACGGCAAGGGAGGCCTGTGCCACCTCGGTAGCGGTAAAGTCGCCGGCGGCAACGCCCGCGGCGATCTGGGCGGCGGTAAGGGAATCGAAGCTCTGCGCCATTACTCGCTCTCCCCCTCTCCCAAAATGGACGGCACGCGGAAGTAGCGGTCGCGCGCGCTGCCGGCGTTTTCGAGCGCAACGTCGAGCGGCAGGTCGCGCTCGGGCTCGCGCAGGTCATCGCCCATCACGTTGGACAGGCTTCCGATGGGATGGAACGTGGGCTCCACGTCGGGCAAGTCATATTGCAAGACGGGCTCGAGCATCTGGACGGCGTCGTTCATGTAGGACGTCATCTGGGTGAGCTCGTCATCGGTCAGTGCGATCTTTGCGTACTCGGCGATGCCGCGCACGTCTTTCTCGCTGAGTGCCATAGGCGCTCCCTTCCGCATAACAGATAAACCGCTCTAGTATACAAGGCAATGCCGCTTGGAGCAGGCGCTTTACCCAAATGCAGCGAAAACGTAACGAGGGCGGCGGGTTGGCAGGCGGCGGGCTGGCGGTTCTGCAGCGAAACCGCACCGTCCATAGCGAAAACCGCGTCGCCCACAACGAAAACCGTCCCGCCCACAACGAAAACCATCGCAACATTCGACGCTTTTCGCCAAAATCGCGATTTTCATCGAATGTTGTGATGGTTTGGAAGTCCCGACCACCACAAAGGTGCCTGCCCCCATTGTGGTGGTTCTGGAGAATGCCCTATGCTGAGGCCTTGGCCTTGCGGCGCTTGCGGACCGCGTGGATCACGATGTCCAGCAGCAACAGCACAATGGCCACGACCACAATGAGCACGGCAAACTCGCGCTTGCCCCAGTGGCGACCGGCCAGCGACTTTTGCTTGTCGACGTCCTTCTTGTTGTACTTGGTGCGCACGCAATGCACCAGCAGGCGATGGTCGTTCACGCCGTAGGGCGTGCAGGTGACGAGCGTCACCTTGTCGGCGCCGGGCTCGATGGTCAGCGACTCCATCTCCTCGGGCAGCACCACCTCGGAGTCCACCATCTTGTAGGCGAGCGTCTTGTTCATGGTGTGCAGCAGCACCAGGTCGCCGGGCTCCAGCGAGTGAATGTCGTCGAACATGCTCAGGTTGCGCATGCCCGAGTGCGCGGTGAGCACGCAATGCGTCGAGGTGCCGCCCACCGGCAGGCTCGTGCCCTCCAGGTGGCCGACGCCCGCCATGAGGACTTCTTCGCTCGTGCCGTGGTAGATGGGCATGCTCACATCGATGGAGGGGATCTCGACCCAGCTCATCATGGGGTCGCGGTCAAAGATGAGCTGCTGAGCGTAGGGCTCGATCTGGTCGGCGGGAAGCTCGGTGGCCTCGCCGGCAAGCTGCTCGTTATAGGAGCGCGCCTGCAGCAAGATGCGCTCGCGCTCCTCGGCAGACAGCGCGTCCACGGTGCTGGACACGGTGCTGATCTGGTTGAACACGCCCGAGGCCTCGAGCCGGTCCAAGATCCACGGCCAGGTCATAAGGCCCACGCCAATAAGGATGATAACGATGGTGATGAGCCGGTCGGCCCAACGCGGCAGTCGCTTGCGACGGCGCTTGCCGCCCGCGGGCTTGGAGTGTTTGTTTGCACGTGACATCGGCCACACCACTTTCGTCAGGTTACGCTAGAGAGCTGCACCAAGCAGGATAGCGCAGCGCGGGCTCGCAGATACAAAACGGGGCAGACTCCAGTGCGGAGTCTGCCCCGAAAAGAGAATGGCAAAGCAAGAACGTCGATGGACGAGAAAAGTGTCCGCAAGTCTCATGGCCATCACATCCCACCTGCCAAGGGGATGGATGAGTGAGCGTTACTCCTGCTCGGACTCCTCAGCCTGCTTACGGCTGCGGATGAGGTGCGCCACGCCGATGCACAGCACCGCGCCACCAGCGATCCAAGTGAAGGTCACGCCGTTGAGACCGGTCAGCGGGAGGCCAGAGCCCTTCTCGTTCTTGACGGTAAGGGTGATGGTGCCGCCGTCGGCTGACGGGGTAACCATGGTGGGATTATTGCTCCCCGCGGTTACCTTCAGCGTATTCGGGTCGGTGTTATCATCGAGCTTCTCGCCCTCGAGCTTATCAAGGCCATTGGCTTCAATGGTGAAGTTAAAGTCTTTCAGCGTGTTGTAGCCGGGGTTACTGCCCTCGACCTCGTGCACCGTGTAGGTGCCGGCATCGAGACCCGCTACGCTGATCTCGCCATTTTTATTAGTCGTGAACTCATGAGGATCAGCGCCGAGATTGCCTTTCTCTTGGACAAACTTGTCATTGGAGGACGCGTCGTCAGGAGTCGTGGCTTGAATGGTGAACCTTACGCCCTCAAGCTTCTTGGCCGTCTCCACAGAGTCAACCTTGACGAGTTTGAGCGCGTAGGTGTAGTCGCGGACGGTATCGGGCACAGACTCACCCGTTCCTTCGCCCATGGGATTGTTGGAATAAATGAGTTTTACGGCGTTGTCGTTACCTGTGCCGCCGACAGTAACGTTCGTAGCCTTCGTGGGATCAAGCATAGCGGTGTAAGTGACAACGACATTGGAGCTACCGTCGAGCGCCGCGCCAGCCTGTTTCGCAGCAGCCTTGAGGTCGGTAAACTTAACAGTCAACGTGTTAGTTGTATCAATCGAAACATCGTAACCGGTCTTGGCGCCAGAAGTCGTGTTGCGTGGAAGAATCGTATTACCGATTTTAACAACGACGCTGCTATCATCTGCCGTCAGACCGCCAGAAAGCTTATCGCTGAACTCATAATAGTAATTATCGAACGTAGCGATATTGCTGGCAACGGTACCAGTCAGCATATATTTAACTTGCTGGCCCATCTGCGAGTCGGCCTTGTCGGCCCAATCGCTGCCGTCATCGTTTTTGATCTTCTTCACGACCGTGGGGACGCTCTTCTTGGGGGCCACCTTAACGTCAGAGCCACCGACAATGGTGAAAATCGGCGAAGTGTACACGTCAGTATTGCCGGTCTTACTGGGCGCATCGGTCACGAAAAGCCAGTAGCCTTGGTCCAGACTCTCAAAGTTACCCTTGCTGGAATTGCTTGGCTGTGTCCAAGTAAGCGTCTTGTCCCCCTCCAAGGCCTCGGCAATCAAGTCCAGAACCGTGCCATTATCAACCGCCGTAGTCTCTCCATAATTAGAGCCCTGAGTCGTGCTGATGAACTCCGCCCACGTCTGGACGTCATCATTTACGTTAGGTACTCCAGAAACGTCTTTGAGCGCAGTCGTAACGAGGGTTTTCACATTACCATTAGCCCACTGAATATCGGAAAGCGTCTTATCACCTGACCAGATATTTCCATTCTTATTCTGCGTGACCTTCGCGGTAAAGATCTGGATGCCCTTGAAAGATGTGTCGGCATATTCAGTGTCAGTGATAAGCACCTTGCCCATCTCCGTAGCCACCGTCGGCGTATCCTCAGCAAACGCCATGGTCACCGGAGCCATCACGCCGCCGAAGCTCAGCGCTGCTGTGAGGCCGGCGGTTACTGCCAGGCGTGCGATGTTCTTGTTCATGCTCATCTTCTTTTCCTCCGTTTTCCGGTTGGTTCTCATTCGGTCGGTCATCGTCTGTCTGTGTCTGTGCATCTGCTTCGTTGTGTCTCGCCCCGCTCTCGGTGGGGCTGCCAGCTACTTTTTATGGCTGCCACCTCCCCGCTTGACCAGGAGCGCGACCACGATGAGCGCGGCTCCGGCGACCGCCACGGCGGCCGCGGCGAACATTGCCATATCTCCCGTCGAGGGCATAAAGCCTCGAGGGGAAACGTTGGCGGGCGTGTTGATGATCGACGCCTCCAGGCTGCCCGTCGACCCGTCCGCGCTGTCGGCGCGCAGGGGCGACTCGGCCGTGACGGTGAGCTTGGGCTTGGCGGCCGCCACCTGGTCGACGTCCAGGCCCTCGGCCTTGACCGTCACGCCGCGCATGCCCTCAAAGGCGGTGTAGCCCTTGGGCGCCTTGAGCTCGCGGACCTCCAGCTTGCCCGAGTCCACGCCCGAGACGGTCACGCGGCCGTCCTCGCCCGTGGTGACGGTGGCCTTGCCTTGCGCATCCCACGTGCCGTCGGCCGCCAGCGTGCGACCGCGGTCGTCGGCGATGCTCAGGACCGCCCCGGACAGCGGCTTGTCGCCGTCGCTGCCGCGCTTGGTGAGCGCGAGATCCCAGGTGTAGGCGCACGCGTCGTCGCTCGGCGTGCGGGTGAAGCCGGCGTCGCCGGACTGGTCGGCAAGAGGAGAGCGCGGGTAGCGCAGGTAGACCTCGTTGGGGTTGCCCTTCGCGATGCCGTGGTTGCACGCGCTGTTGAGCGGCGCATTGTACACGGCGACCACGCGGGCGCCCGCGGTAAAGGCGTCGGCCCCGCCGAGCGCGGCAATCAGGTCGCCGGTGCGCACGGTGAAGATCCCGTCCGCGGCCACCTTGGTGGCGCACTGGGCCGTGATGTCGGTCCAGCCCTTCGCGGCCTTAGTGCCGGCGCGGCCGCCCTTGCCGGCCGAAACGGCGTCGAAGCCGCCGTTCGCGCCCACCGCCGCGTACACGCGCATGCTCGCGGCCACCTTGGAGGGGTCGAGCCCCGCGCTCATGGTGTCGACGAGCTGCACCGTATAGGCGTCGTAAGCGGTAAGACCCGCCGGGACCGTGGCCGAGAGGCGCCAGTACAGGTCGTCGGCGACCGTGGCGTCGGCGGCCTTGCCCCAGGCGGCGGTGCTGTCCTCCAGCACATGCTTGGCCACCTTGGGAGTGGCGGCCTTGGGCTTGACGATGACGGCGCTGCCGCCGACCAGGGCCATGATCGGCGCGGTGCCGGCCTCGTTTTGGGAGATGGCGTCGTCTTTGGCGACGATGAGCCAGTAGCCACAGGGCAGCTCGGCCGTCGTGACCGCGTTAAGGGCCACGGACACGGCGCCAGAGCTCTGGAGGGAACGAGCGAGCTGTGCGCTCAGCGCGCTCGTAAGGCGGGAATCGGTGTTGAGCCACTCGGCAGCTTCCTGTGCGGTGGTCTGGGAATTGGGCATGCCGGCGCTGTGCAACACAGGCAGCGCGGCGTCGCGCACGGCATCGCTTGCCCAGACAAGGTCGGTGGCGATCTTGGCGTCGTTGTCGTCATCGACGACGTTGGCGTCAAAGATCTGGTAGGCGTCGTAGCTACTCGCCACGGTGCCGCTCACCGTGATGGAACCGGTCGAGGTCGGCGCGGCCTGCGCGGATGCGGGGAACACAACCGCGCAGGTGCCGATCAGGAGGGCAAGCAGCGCAAACAAGATCGGGAAGGAGCAAACTTTCTTATTCACGACGCTTACCTCCCTTCGCATTCGCCTTGCGACGAATGTGCACCCAGGCCGCAGCAGCGCAAAGCGCCGCCGCGCCGGCAAGGTACGTCAGAGTGACGCCCGACATACCAGAAAGGGGCAAAGATGTGGAGTAGGTGTTGGTGAAGGTGGGGGTAGTGTCGGGAAACTCGTGGTCCTTATTATCGGTGTCTTTCCACGTACCGCCGGGGTCAACGGTTCCCTTCCTGTAGGTCACCGCACAGTCGATTCCTCCTTGGGTGTTATCCTTTGCCACAACCTTGAACCTATAGACCGACTGATCAAACTTGTAATGCGGATAGGTCGAGCTTTCGTACTTCTCGCGCACATAGTACGTGAAGGTCTTGGAACCATTGTTAAGGTCCGTGAGCTTATATGTCTTCGACTTGAAATCGACCGTGCTCGTCGCATTAGCGTTTTTTTCAGTTTTGACATTCGCAGGATCAGGATTAATTGTTACCGTTTCCGGTTTGGTGAAGTTCGGGTCGTCCTCGTTCGCGAGTTCGAATGTGAACGCCTTCATCTCGCCACCATCAACCTTCTTGGTCACCTGAGGCGTCCAAGAGCCCTTGGGTTTGTATGCATTAGTAAAGGTCTTGTCGGTGTTGCCATCGGTGATCTTAATGGAGACATCGCTACCGTTGTTCGGAGTAAACGTTTTCGCCTCATTATTTTTGAGATTAGTAACCCTTACATTCGTAACTAAATAGTAGATGTAATCAATATCCAGCACCGGCCGCTTTTCGGTTGTAGTTGTAAGCTCAATCTTGTAGATGGTCTGGTCGTAGTCCACGCCAGGGACGCGATCCGCAACGTTGCCGGGGTCCTCAACGAGGTAGTAGACGTTCGTTCCAGCGGAGTGGACCCTGCCCAAATCAAAGACAAAGTTACCTTCAGCGTCGTTCGTGGCCCCATCGTCATCGCCAACTATTGAACAGCCATTGAGCTGCAATTTGCCATCATCATTATTATTAAAGCTAGGGACACCACCGCTCTCGCCCGGCTCCAAGAGTTGGAACCTGAATTTTCCCGCATCATCCGCAGTAAGCGCGCGGCCTTCCAGTGCCTTAGTGCCGTTGAGCTTCATCTTGGGATACACGTTCACCTGCGTGGTGGAGCCAGCGATTACGTCGCCGTTGGTCATGACTCCGCCTCCGTGGATGTTGGAGCGGTTGCCCGTAATGAAGAGGGACGCAGCCGCAGTAGCAGCATCCTTATCATACTGAATCGGCTCAGATTTAAGGCCAATCATGTACTTAGCTTGGGCGCCCTCGTACTTGCCGATAGACGTTGGTGTTTTGTCGATCGTGCCCGACCAATTGGCAGCTCCACCACCAAGCATCTGTCCCGTTACGGCAGCGATATACGGCAGCGATTCAGCGTTAGCACTATCGCGAATAAGAAAAAGATCCTGGTGACCGGCTTTTTTAAAGTCTTCAGTTATTTCGCCGCCTTCGTGGTTAGGGCGCCAATCCGCGTCATCGTTCTTGTCGTGGGTGCCGCCCGATCGGTTATAACCACTACCGTCAGGTTTACCGTCATAATTACCGAAAATCGCGATGCCATTGGTATCGGTAATGGCAGTCTTACCAGTCGGGCAAGCGGCAAACCCGCCGCCAAAGCCACTGGCATGATTGTTGGTAATCAGCGCGTTATATATATTGAGGCTCGCCGGTTGAACGTTGTTGTCGCTGCTGCCCTGGACGAATACGCCACCGCCACCCCAGTCATTGGTGGTATTAGTCGTATTGTTAGTTATGTAGGCTTTCTTGCCGCTCACATTAAATTCGCCAACTGTAGGCGCAGCGATACGGATGCCGCCACCCTCTGAGTTTTGCGCCACATTGCTGGCGATGATTCCACCATAAAACGCAAACCCGGAAAGAGGTTTATTCCAAGCGCCAGCATAAACGCCGCCGCCAGCCTCGGCAGAGTAGTTGCCCGTGATGTAGCCGCCGCTAATAACCAGACCGCCTTTTTTCTGTCCCTGATTGTGGCTAAAGGCAGCAATGCCGCCACCACCGTGACAACCGTTACCTTTGTGTCCTTCATCGGTATAGAACTGATATTTGTTGTTAGTAATGTAACCATTCGTAATGGTCACCATAGAGTCCTCAGCACAAATTCCCGCGCCATAACCGACTTCATTATCATTTGTACCGTTACCGGAGATAATACCGCCAACCATGTTTACCGTAGAATTCAGGGCATAAACGCCGCCGCCACTGGGGGCATAGTTACCAGCGATTACGCCGTCAGAGATGTCAAGAGTTGAGTTCTCGACAGAAATACCCGCACCAGCGGCGCCCTCCGGACAATATCCGCCGCAGACATACCCGCCGTCCACGCTGATGGCCGAACTGCCCGCTGCGTACACCAAATTTTTGACACAGTTGTTTTTATCCTGCGTAATCATGCCGCTCTCAAAATTGAGGTGGCCACCGCTATTGATTACGATAAGCCTCAAGTCCTTTGAGCCTGAGCACGCCACGATGGCACCCTTGACATGAGCCTTATACGCCTTAAGAGTCTCGGTTGTACGGGTTCCGTTTGCGACCGATTCGGTTACGTAGTAGGTAAGGCCAGTCGGAATGCCATTGGAAGTATCGTATTCCATTAAAGCGAGATTGCCGCATTTATTTGTTTGAGAAGTCGTAGTCTCTGTCGCGGCAACTTGCTGACCGTCCTTGACAGTCAACGTTGCGCCGCCGGTTATGTTGAATAGGGGCTGGCTCTGACTTGTATACTTAATTTTGCAGCCATTTAAATCCAGCGTGATATTGCTGCCGTCCTTGTTAAGCGCGATTGTCTCGCCGGTCTCGACATCATTCATAAGCTTGAAGCTAGCAACACCGCTTGCATTTGCCAGTTTTTTCAAGTCGTCAGCTGTTCGTATTTCAGTGGATGCCGTTTTAGTCTGCCCGCCTTCCACAGCCAGCATTACGGCATTGCCATCCGACAACTCGCCATCTTCGGCCTGCAGCTTACCTTCAGGCTGACCCTGCTCAACATCATTTGAAGGGTCGGCTTCGTCGCCCTCGGTCTCGTCACTATTCTGGTTTTCGGTATCCCCGTTGTTGGTGTTTTCCACATCAGTAGACTCAGTTGAGGAACCCCCCCCCATCACAGTTTCCTCGGTAGGAGCTGCCTGGGCATCGTTGGCAATGGCCTGCGAGATCGGGGGCATGACGAGCGACAGTACCAGGCTCAAAACGGAGGCTCCGCACAAAACGCCTGCCAGTACACGGCGCGTCGCTTTTTTACTCTGCTTAGATTTGTCTGAATTCGCTTTCATCGATGTCTCCTCCCCAAGAGACCGCGATCTTGCTCTTTCACCATCAAACTTGGGCGCGCAACCTATAATTGCTCGCGCTCGATATGCATATTATTACTCTTTGTTTAAACAACGCAAGCCTAACAATGTCAGTTTTGCTTTACGTTGCCTTAACTTCTTGACAATTATTCAAACTATGCATTGTTTTTCGAGGGTTAAATTTCGGAAAGACGCTGGTAAACTCGTTAGCAAATCTAGATAAATGACACTTTATCATTGTTTGTACAACACTTTGTTTTAACCCGCTCAATCTGTGAACGGTCAAAATTGCGCCGTGAATGGCAGTATATCTACCTGCAAATATTAGTTATGAGCTAATTGGTCAATTACTGCACAACCAGCGTGTGCCGACATGTTCATACATCGACACTTGAATGACATCGCATGTTACCGGCTGCAAATCTCCTCGCTACAAAAAAGCGTCCCAACAATCGACTGTTGGGACGCTTGGAAAACCACCACAAAGGCGCTCTGCCCTCTTTGTGGCTGCCCCCAGGCGCTACAGCAGATGCTCCTGGATAAAGACCGCGATGCCGTCCTCGTCGTTGCTCGCGGTTACAAAGTCCGCGGCGGCACGGGTGGCGTCGCTGCCATTTGCCATGGCCACACCCACGCCGGCGTCGGCCACCATGCAGGTATCGTTATCGGCATCGCCAGACACGCAGATGTTCTGAAGCTCCATGCCGTTGAGCTCCGCCACGCGCACAAGGCCGCGCGTCTTGGACACGCGCGGATCCATGAACTCGTAGAGCCGCTGCGTGGTCTGCAGGGCCGCCGCCTTAACAGTGTCATCGGCAAACGTCGACGCCCGCTCAATCACCCGCGGCATTACCTCGGGCGCCATGGTAAACATCACCTTGGGCTGCGGCTCGCGCAAAAACTCGGCAAAATCGACCACCTGGTAGGGCACGCCGTCGACGCGCGACAGGTGCTCGACGCACGCGTTGCTCTCGGGCACGTAGAACACGCCGTCTCGGGGGCAGACGGGTGTTGCCGGAAGGTCCGCCATGTGCTTGCAGATGCGCGCGATGGTCTCGCCCGGCAGCGGAAAGCTCAGCTCGTTGATGGCGTGCGCGCGATCGATGACCTCGGCGCCACCGCAGCCCACGAGCACGTCCACCAGGCCTTCGATGCCCCAGAACTCGTACATGGCCTCGGTCGCGTGGGCGTCGCGCCCGGTGCACAGGCCAAAAAGCACGCCGCGGTCGCGCAGGGCGCGGATCGCCGCCACGGTGCGCGGGGACACCGTATGCTGGCTCGTGAGCAGCGTACCGTCGATATCGCAGAACACGGCTTTGATGTGGCTGAAGGTGGTGTCCATGGGGGCCTTTCTGGGTTGCGCGGCGGTGTGGGGTGTGGTCGTGAACGGCGTACATGCTATACCAAGGCGCAGGCGCGGCCCGTTAAAGCAAAAACCACCACAAAGGTGCCTGGCTCCTTTGTGGTGGCCGGACCCGCAGGGTGGCCTGGCCCGGGGCGCAAACCATCACAACATTCGACGTTATTCGGCAAAATCGCGATTTTCATCGAATGTTGTGATGGTTTTTACTGCTTTGCGGCACGATCCAGATGCCGACGTCCAAACAGCAGCAACGCCGCAGGGACCGCCGTCACGACCATGCCTGCCCCCACGAGTGTCCGTTGTACGCCAAATGTTGTCGCCAGCCACGGGGCAATCGCCAGCGGCGCCACGCCGGCGAACATATTGCCAAAGCCCATGACCGAGTTCACACGGCCGAGTTGCTCGAGCGGAGCCGTCGTCTGCACAATGGTGTTGTGGAGCGGGTTGACGACACCCCAGGCTATGCCCAGGGCGACCTGGCCGACAAGGGCCACACCCACGTACGGCGTCCCCACATAGAGCAGGCTTCCCAGGCCCACGGACATAAGCGCCACAAGCAGCGTTTTAAGGTTGACCAGGTGCGGCGGCAAGCGGAGCGCGAGCACGGCACCCAGCACCGCGCCGACACCGCAGGCAGACGAGAGCCAGCCCATCCACTCAACGCCAACGTGCAGGACATCGCGATAGAAGAACGACTCGAGCGGGTCGAAGGCTCCATAGCCAAAGTTCGAGAGGAAGATGATGCAAAACAGCAGGGCGAGAACGCTGTTGGTGAAGACTGTCTTGATGCTGGCTGCGAAGGTGGCACGGGAGGATGCGCTGGGGTTGGAGCTTTGTCCCGCACGCTCCCCTTCCTCTGCCGAATCGGCATCCGCATGCCCGGCGACATGGCTGGTCTGCGGCCTAAAGCCCCAGCCGGCGACGAGCGCCAGCACGGTAAAGAGCATCATGAGCACAAACACCGCGCGCGACGACACAGCCGCCGCGACAAAGCCGCCCAGAGTGGGGCCAACGATAATACTCACATTTGAAAACATGGCGATGGCGGAGTTGATGTCTTTCAGCTCGGCGGGGTCATTGGTGAGGTAGGCCGGATAGGATGTGGCGATGGGCTGGGCGAATCCCATCGTAAAGCCCAGAAACACCGCGCCGAGCAGGACGACGCCGGTCGCGCTACCAAAGGCGATGATTGTCGTGCCAGTTGCGAGCGTGCCGACGATGCTCAGCAAGAAATGGCGGCGCGGACCCCATGCGTCGAGCGCAGCGCCGCCCGCAAAGGATCCCAGGATCACGAAAACGTTCATGAACAGGACGGCCAGCGATGTCGCGACGACCGAGGCATCGTCCGCATAGGTAAGCGTTCCGATGACGCCGATAAAGTAGCTGGTCTGAAACCCGGTGTAGATGAGAAAGCGCATCGCTACCAGGCGCTTGGCCTGCATGGACAGCGAAGGTTGAGGTTTTGAGAGAAGAGATGCGAGCATGGAGACCCCTTGTTTCATACGAATACGGGCGGTGGGTATTCGCCACCGTTTGTCAAATCAATCTATCCGCATGAAACATTAAGGACGCATCAGGACCCTTCTCTCCGTTTTTCGCTCAGTATGAACTACTTGGTAGATTGTAAGGCATGTCCCAACCATCTACCAAAGCAAAACCACCACAAAAGGTGCCTGGCCCCCTTTGTGGTGGAAATGACGTTTGCCCAGATAAAACCTGCCAAAACAAACCTGTCCCTTTTTGGCAGGTTATGGCAGCGCAGCGAGCCGGCCCTTAAAGGTGATCTTGGATCAGATCGCAGATGGCTCGGGCATCGTTGATGTTGATGGCTCGGGTCGCAAAGCCGGCATCGAACGCCTGACGCGCCAGGGCCTCATTGCAGGCAAGCGCCAGCGTGCGACCGTCGACCAAGTCAAGCGAGCTCTTGCCGCGCAGGCGATCCACACCCGATCGCGCGACGACGATGTTGTCGAAGCCCTCGGTCTTGTAGCCCTCGATGATCACCACGTCGACATCGTTGTAGCGCGACAGCAGCTCGCGCGCGGGCATCTCGTCCTCCTCGCGCGTGTCGGCGTACTCCGCCCAGCGCGTGGCGCAGATGAGTCCCACGTGCTTGGATCCGGCTTGGTGATGGCGCCACGTATCCTTAGCGGGCACGTCGATATCAAAGCCGTGGTGCCCGTGATGCTTGAGTGAACCCACGCGCAGGCCGCGGCGGGTGAGCTCGGCGATAACCTTCTCGACGAGCGTGGTCTTGCCCGAGTTTTGGTAGCCGATAAACGCGATTGCGGGGACGGCCGGAGTGGGAGCTGCGGGCGCGACGGCGACGGGTGCGCTCGTGGGCGCGTTACCGTCTGCGGCGGCAGCCTCAACAGCAGCGGCCTGACGCTCTGCACGATCCCACACGCCCGAGCGACCGCCCTCCTTGTGCAGCAGGCGCACGTCGACGATCTCCATGCCGCGATCGACGGCCTTGCACATGTCATAGATGGTCAGACACGCGGCACTCGCGCCGGTCAGGGCCTCCATCTCGATACCCGTCTTGCCCGTCACGCCGGCCGTAACCAGTACGTGAAAGCCAACCTGTCCGTCCGCGCGCGCCGGCGCCCAGCCTTCGGGCACGTCCTCGGCCGGCGTCCCCGCCGGAGCTATGGGTGCAATGTCGCACTTGCTCTTGGTAATGAGCAACGGATGGCACATGGGGATGATGTCGCTCGTGCGTTTGATGGCCATAATGCCCGCCACGCGCGCGCAGGCAAGCACGTCGCCCTTTTTGGCGCGGTCCTGCAGCACCATGGCCTGCGTCTCGGGGTGCATGAGGATGGTGCCCTCGGCGATAGCAATGCGATGGGTCTCGGCCTTGTCGGACACGTCGACCATGCGCACCTCGCCCTTGGCGTCCACGTGCGTCAGCTCGTCGCGACGGGCCTCGCGGGCGGACTCGACGACGGCGCTGGCGGTCAGCTGCGCGGACGCGTCGGCGTTGCCAGCATTCGCCGCAGCCGTGACTTTGTGGGCAGACATCGCGGCCCTGCGAGCGGCCTTGGTGGCATCGGCGTACCTGCTCTTGGCCATATGATCATCCTCCGATTTGGGACATAAATCGTTGCGTGCCCTCAATTATCGCGTGTTCCTGCGGTTTGTGGGCCACGGCATCGCGCCAAATCGAAAGTACCTGCATATCATCACCACGGCGCAGGGCGTCGCGCACCGAATACTCGGCATCGCTGAACAGGCACGGACGCACGTTGCCATCGGCCGTCAGGCGCAGACGGTTGCAATTCGCGCAAAAATGATTGGACATGGCGCTAATAAAGCCGACCGTTCCCGCCGCGCCCGGAAAGTGCCAATAGCGCGCAGGGCCCGCGCCGGCAGGAGCGTCGTTGATGTCGAGCGGCTCGAGCTCGCCCAGTCCCGCCGCGGCGGCCCCGGCATTGATGCGCGCCCGCAGCTCGTCACTCGAAACGGTGTCGCTCGCGTCCCACAACTCGGGATTGAGCGCGGGAGCGTGAGGGTCCACAGCGCAATGCGAGCTCGTGTGTTCGTCGCCAATGGGCATGTATTCGATAAAGCGCAGGTGGATGGGGCGGTCGACGGTCAGCCGCGCGAGGGCCGCCACATCCTGGTTGAGTCGGCGCACGACAACGCAGTTGACCTTAACGGGCTCAAAGCCCCAGGCAAGCGCCGCGTCGATGCCTGCCATGGTCTGCTCGAGTCGACCCAAGCGCGTGATCTTTCCAAACAGCGAGGGGTCGAGCGTATCGAGCGAGATGTTGACGCGGTTAAGCCCCGCGTCTTTGAGCTGCGGCGCCAGCTTGGGCAGCAGGGCGCCGTTGGTGGTAAGCGAGATGTCCTCGATCTGCGGAATCGCGCGGATGTCACGAATAAGTGGGATGATACGGCGGCTGACCAGCGGCTCGCCGCCCGTCAGGCGTACGCGACGAATGCCCTCCCCCGCCACCAAGCGCACAAAGCGGGCGATTTCCTCGGCGCTGAGCAGCTCGTCGTGCGCGCGGGGCGCCACGCCATCGGCTGGCATGCAGTAAATGCAGCGGAAATTGCACTTGTCGGTAACGGCAATGCGCAGGTAGTTGATATCGCGGCCAAAGCCGTCATGTTGCACGCGCCCGTCCACGCAGCCCTCCCCTCACGCGGCGTTTTATTCTTCGGAAAACATAATACCCCACGGGAGAATCATGCCGACACCCGTACGACAGGACAGGTCGCTCCGAGCAAAACGGACTTTCCAAGCCCATCCTCAACACAGACCATCACAACATTCGATGCCTTTCCCGATTTTGGCAAAAAACGTCGAATGTTGTGATGGTTTGCCTGCCCACGGCACCCCGCAGAAGGGCCAAAGCGCCCCTAAAGGCCGCCGTCCCAGTGCCGAATCACGAATTCTCGCAGGTCGTTCTGCCGCTTTTGGAACGCTTCGCTTCGGTCGCACTTAAGGCCTATCGCAAGCGCGATGGCGTTCATCGCCCGGTGCAATTGCAGCTGATGGGCAAACTGAGTCCCGGTGAGGACGATCATCCTAAAGCCCAGCGCGCTCAGCACGGTCATGCGCTCCGCATCCGACGCGCTGCGCTGTTTATCAAGATGGTCCGAGCCGTTATATTCAATCCCCGTACCGCTCGCAGGTGCATATACGTCGATCTCGAAATACCCGGCCTTTGCGAGATACTTGAACTCGCTGGGAACATCAACCCGATGGTTGAGCTCGATCTTGGCGTATCCCAGCCCTCCCTGGGAACGTTTTGCTACGACCATGATTGCGGTGGCCGTCTCCATGGGCGATCGCGCGCCATCGTGCACGCGCCTGAGCACGGCGGCCGCGCGTATAGCCCCCTGACGAGATCGGTTCTCATTGCAATAGGCAATCAAGTCGGCAACGGTATACCTCTGCCCCATCTCGATATAATCGCCTGTCGACAGATGATTCAAATGGTAACGGGCGCAGATTTCGTAGCCATATTCCAGCTGCTCGGGCTCACTCATCCACGAGCCCGCCTGGACAAAGCACATGACCTCATCAACCACCAGAAGGCCCTCTGCCACCTCGATAAGATGGCCTGGAGGTACCGGCGCTCCAAACACGTGGCACCTAAATCCAGCCGGCGTCGAGCGCTCAAAATCGAAGTTGACGAGCGTGTCGATATGATCGAGCTCTTCTCGTGGAATACCAAGCGAAACCAGGTAGTCGGTAACGACCCCAACTGCCGTTGAAGCCCTCAGCCCCTTGGCATCGAGTCCCAATTTGGGCAGGCTCGCAGTCTGCTCCGCCTCGCTAGCAAGCGAGTCCTCATCGTATAGGCTGCTTGCCCGCGAGAGCGGCTCGGACGGGCGTACCACATTGTGGTACAGCCAGGCAGTCTTATGGGACAGGACGATCGGCAGGTCCATGAGCCCTCCAATGGAGTCGGATAACCAACCTTATTCCCCCGCCCACGGGTCCGCACACCTTCGTGCGCAAGAAAGCGATTCCACCCGATCGAGTGGTAGAAAAACCATCACAACATTCGATGCTTTTCCCGATTTTGGCAAAAAACGGCGAATGTTGTGATGGTTTGAGGCGAGGTGAGAGGCACGGAGGGGTCAAAGCATTGTGCTCGGAGCGTGACTTTTTCACCCCGATGCCAGCACAAACCTTGACTCTACAATCGTTGTAGGGTTTTCACTACACTGGTACGTAAACAAACCCAGCCAGAAAGCCCCGCCCATGGAACACGACCTCACACGCGGCAATGTCCTCAAGACCATCGCGGTCTTTGCCCTGCCCTATATGCTCTCGTACTTTTTGCAGATGCTCTACGGCATGACCGATCTGTACATGATGGGGCAGTTTAGCGGCGCTGCCGGCATCACCGCCGTGGGCAATGGCGCGCAGACGCTCTATATCATTACCGTGGCGCTTGTGGGCCTGGCCATGGGAACGACGGTCATCGTCGGCCACGCCGTGGGTTCGCGCCGCTTTGACCGCGCCGAGGCTGCCATCGGCAACACCATCACGCTCTTTATGGGCGTCTCGGTGGTGCTGGCCGCTGTCCTGCTCGCACTGTGCCCGCAGATCGTGGCACTCATTGGCACGCCAGTCGAAGCGGTCGAAGGCACTGCCGCCTACCTGCGCATCTGCTTTGTCGGCATTCCGTTTATCGCCGCATACAACATCCTCTCGGCCATCTTTCGCGGCCTGGGCGATTCGCGCTCGCCCATGTACGTGATTGGCGTGGCATGCATCATCAACATCGCACTCGATTTTCTGTTTATCGGCCACATGGGACTCGGTCCCGTAGGCGCGGCACTCGGCACGGTAACCGCCCAGACGGCAAGCGTTGCCCTTGCGCTCGTGTGGCTCAAGAGCCGCCGCACGAACATTCACGTTAAGCGCAGCGACCTGCGTCCCCAGCCCGAGGTGCTCGGCAGCATTCTTAAGATCGGCGTGCCCGTGGCCGTACAGGACGGCTGCATCCAGGTGGCGTTTATGTTTATCACCGTCATCGCCAACCACCGAGGGCTCGTCGACGCCGCCGCCGTGGGCCTGGTCGAGAAGATGATCAGCTTTTTATTCATTGTGCCGAGTTCCATGGGCGCCACCGTCAGCGCACTCACGGCGCAAAACGCCGGCGCGGGCAAGGGCGACCGCGCGCGTCAGGTGCTCAAGGACGCCATGACGATCTCGGTAGTGTACGGCTGCCTGATCACGGTGCTGATGTGGCTGGTGGCGCCGGCGTTTATCGGCTTTTTTGCCAAGGACGCTGCAGTAGTCGCCGCCGGCACCGGCTATATGCGCAGCTACATTTTCGACGCGATTTTTGCCGGCATCCACATTTGCTTTAGCGGCTTTTTCGCTGCATACGGCAAGAGCTACATCGGCTTTGCGCACAACGTGCTGGCGGTGGCGCTCATTCGCGTGCCGGGCGCGTGGCTGCTGTCGAACGCCTATTCCGATACGTTGTTTCCCATGGGCATCGCTTCGCCGTGCGGGTCCATTCTGTCGGCGGTCATTTGCGTGATTGCATTTACCGTACTCAACCGCCGCGGGGCTTTTGACAAGTTGGTGGCGTAGCGGGGCAACGCGAGATTGCCCTGATCGATGACATCATCAGCGACGACCCGGCAACCTACGTGACGCAGATCACGGTGCCGGTTGCCCCAGCAAAGTAAGAACCGCCCGGAAGGCATCGTGCTTCCGGGCGGTTCTTCAATTTGGTTATCGACGCCTTAAGCCTCCGGCACCTGACCAGTCGCCAGGATCTGCTCGAGGGCGTCCTCGTCCAGCACGGGTACGCCCAGCTGCTCGGCTTTGGTGAGCTTGGAGCCCGCTTTGGGGCCGGCAACCAGATAGCTCGTCTTCTTGGACACGCTGCCCGAGACCTTGGCGCCGAGCACCTTGAGCGCCGCGCCTGCCTCGTCGCGGGTGCGGTTGACGAGCGTGCCGGTGAGCACGAAGGTCAGACCCGCGAGCGGTTGTGCATCGGCGAGCTCGCCCGCCACGCCCGCGTCGGCTGCGGCTTGTGCATGCGCGGCGCCCAAGTCGACCTCGAGCGACAGACCCGCCTGGCGCAAACGCTCCAGCACGGCAAGGTTTTCGGGCACGGCCAGGAACTGCTTGACGCTCGCCGCAATCTTGGGACCGATGCCCTCGCACTCGGCGATGTCCTCTTCACTCGCCAAGATGAGCTTATCAATCGACAGGAATCGCTCGGCGATGACCTCGCCCACGCTCTTGCCCACGTGGCGGATGCCCAGGGCAAACAGCACGCGACCGAGCGGCTGGCTCTTGGACTTGTTGAGCTCGGCGATGATTTTCTCGGCCGTCTTGAGGCCCACCGGGATGGGGTCGCCCTTCTTGACGCCCTTTTTGCTGTTGGAGCTAGCGTACACGCGCCCTGTGTCCAGGCCTGCGATGTCGTCGACCGTGAGCTGGTAGAAGTCCGCGACATCGTGGATCAGGCCGGCAGCGATCATCTTGTCGACGATCTCGTCGCCCAGGCCGTCGACGTCCATGCAGCCGCGGCTTACCCAGTGAAGCAGGCGCTCCTTGAGCTGTGCGGGACAGTCGATGGACACGCAGCGGTAGGCAACCTCGCCATCCTCGTGGACCACGGGGCTACCGCACACGGGGCAGACCTCGGGCATGTGCCAGTCGACCGAATCGGCCGGGCGTTTATCGAGCACCGGACCTACGACCTCGGGAATCACGTCGCCCGCCTTGTGCACGATGATAGTGTCGCCCTCGCGCACGTTTTTGCGACGGATCTCGTCGATGTTGTGCAGCGTGGCGCGCGCGATGGTGGAGCCGGCAACCGTCACCGGGTCGAACTCGGCGACCGGTGTGAGCACACCGGTGCGGCCCACCTGGATGCGAATCTCGCGCAGGACGGTCTGCTTTTCCTCGGGCGGGAACTTAAAGGCGATGGCCCAGCGCGGTGCGCGGGCGGTAAAGCCCAGGTCGAGCTGCTGCTGGAAGCTGTCGACCTTTACGACCACGCCGTCGATGTCGTAGTCCAGGTCACCGCGGTGTTCGAGCGCCTGGGCACAGAACTCGTGGACCTCGGCGGGTGTGGCACAGCGAGCCACGTTAGGGTTGACGCTAAAGCCGGCGCTACGCAGCCAATCGAGGAACTCGCGCTGGCTGTGGACGTGCAGCGGATCGGTATCGGCGATGGCATAGATAAAGGTAGCGAGATCGCGGCGCGCCGTGACCTTGGGGTCCTTTTGGCGCAGGCTGCCGGCGGCAGCGTTGCGCGGGTTGGCGAAGGGGTCGCGCCCCTCGGCATCGGCCTCGTCGTTCAGGCGCACAAAGCTGCCCTTGGGCATATAGACCTCGCCACGGACCTCGATGGTGCGCTCGCGGTCGGCGCCCATGTGGGCGAGCGCCGGCTCGGACAGGTGCATGGGCACATCCTTGATGGTACGGACGTTGAGCGACACGTCCTCGCCCGTGGTGCCATCGCCGCGTGTGGCTGCGCGTACGAAGGTGCCGTTTTGGTAGGTAAGCGCCACGCCCAGGCCGTCGATCTTAAGCTCGCAGGTATAGGTGACGCTGCCGGCACCGAGCGCATCCTCGGTGCGCTGGAGCCACGCGTCGAGTTCGTCCAGATCCATGGCATCGTCCATGGAATACATGCGCGCCATATGCGTGACCGGCGTAAACTGCTCGCTCACGTACCCGCCCACGCGCTGGGTATAGCTGTCGGGCGTCACCAGGTCGGGGTAGGTGGCCTCAATTTCCTGCAGCTCAACGAGCATCTTGTCAAAGGCGGCGTCCGTGATCTCGGGCGCATCGAGCATGTAGTAGCGATAGGCGTGGTAATCGAGCTCGTGGCGCAGCTCGGCCGCACGCGCTGCCGCCTGGGCACGGGCATCGGCCGGTACGGCGGTATCCGTGCTCGCGGGCGTTTCGGTATCGATGTCCACGCCGTCACCAAACAGGCTCGATTGCTCCATAGCGGCACTCCTTCGCTCGATTTCAAACGGATACTAGAGTACCACCGGTCGCAATGAGGCCGAATAGCGGTCTCGAACCGCACCGAATCGGCAGCCGCCAGACTGGGGTGGATCGCGCGATCAAACCATGCCCCTGTCAGTTCCAAATGATCCGTTTTCCTCCGTCCCCAACGGATCAATAAGAAAAAAGGGCTGTCCCACGTTGATGGGACAGCCCCCCTGGCCTCGATATGTGCGAAACGGCTCGCTAGTAACCCTGACCGTAGCCTTGACCCTGGCCCTGCTGGCCCAGCAGCTCCTCCAGGTACTGGCGCAGCTGTTCGTCGGTAATACCGCCGTTGCCGGTGTCGGTCGCGCTGTCGTCCTGCTGCTGGTTCTGCAGCTCCTCGTCGGAGCCCAGCTCGACGGTAACCTTCTTCTCTTCCTTGCCGCGCATGAGCGTGATCTCGACCTTCTCGCCCACCTCGTGGCTGCGCAGCGCGATGATCAGGCCATCGGCGCTCGAAATCTCATCGTCGCCCAGCTTGGTAATGACATCGCCCTCTTGGATGCCGGCCTTGGCGGCAGGACCGTCCTCGACGACGCTTGCCACGTACGCGCCGCTATCGGTGCTCAGCTTGTTAGTGCGAGCATTGAGCGCGTTGACGCTCGAAAGCGTGGCGCCCAGGTACGGATGAACCGGCGTCTTGCCGTCGATGATCTGGTCGGCAATGTTCTTGGCATAGTTAACGGGAATGGCAAAGCCCACGCCCGAGCTGGAGCCCGAGTAGCTCTCGATGAGCGAGTTGATACCCACCAGCTCACCGTTGTCGTTAACGAGCGCGCCGCCGGAGTTGCCCGGGTTGATGGCGGCATCGGTCTGGATCATGTTGGCATAGATGGTGTTACCGTTGGTAGAGCTCATGGCCGTGGAGCGATACAGCGCCGACACGATACCCGTGGAGACAGACTGCTCGTTGCCGAACGGCGAGCCGATCGCCATGACCCACTCGCCCACGTTGAGCTTGGAAGAGTCGCCGATCTCGATCGGCGTGAGCTTAGAGGCGTCAGCATCCTTGAGCTTGATGACGGCTAGGTCGCTCGAAGCATCGTTGCCCACGAACTCGGCCTCGTAGGTGGTGCCGTCGTCCATGGTCACCACGTACTGGTCATAGCCATCGACCACGTGGTTGTTGGTGAGGATGTGGCCCTCGGTATCGAGCACAACGCCCGAACCGACGCTGCCCGAGCCGTCCGACTCGTCGGCAGACTGCGAAAGCGAGCCATTCTGGCCGCCGCTCGAAGTGGCGGTAATGGAAACCACGGAGGGCAGCGCCTTGGCAGAGACGGCCTCGGCCAGCGTGGTGTCCTCGGAGTCGATCGTAATCTTTTGCGTCGATGAACCCGAAGCACCCGCCGTCACGGCATTCTTTCCGCTGCCAATGTTGAGCGTGCCACTCATAATGAGCGCAATGACCAGCAGGGCGCCGCATGCACAGCCGGCGAGCGCCGTAATAAAGATCGGCAGCTTTTTGGTCTTAGTCTTGACCACGGTGTGCTTGTTTACAACCTGCTGGCTGCCCAGCGGCTTTCCGGTCTGCGTGTCGTAGGCCTGCACGTAAGGAATGTTACTGCCATCGGCAGGCGTCGACTCCACCTGCACGCGCGGCTGCTGCTGGGTCTCGCCGGCGTTGCCCGCATCCTGGGGACGCTGGGAATCGTACTCGCTCATAGCTGCGATCCTTTCGTCAAATAACCAAAGGCCCGCCAAACATGTGGCGGGCCATCATTGTTCACGTTGAGTTGTACCCCAAGCTGGGCAGTCCCGAGCACTAGATGCCAAGATTTCAGCTTTGCTTAAGTAATGACATGCTTATAGGCCAATTCGTTTTATGCCGTCATGTCTATTCGATATAACAGTCGATAGCAAAGCTATATGTTGAATCGTTAATGAAGTCCGTAATCGTCGCGCCCATGCCTGATCCGCACGTCCACTTATCCTTCTCCGCGTCGTATGGCGTTGGCCCCCACCCCGTTTCATATGATGCTTCGCCTTCTGCGAAGTAGTTCATCACATATTTATCTTTCTGCATGAGCGCATACCAAGCGTTTGCATACATCACAAGCGGATCGATTTGGACTATCGAGTACTTTCCGGAACGAATCTCAATTTCTGTTTTATCGTTATAATAAGCGACTGTGAGCTCAATCTTGGCAAGCAGCGGCAACGTTTCATCTGATTCCCTCTGGATTGTTATGACATCACCGGCCATAGCGTCGGCAGACACAGTTTTGCTCTCTGGCGTGAAAATAGTCTCTCTGCTTCTTGTTCGCGTTTTTTCATTGCCATTTTCATCTCTGACCACCGTGTCGACCACGAGCGTCAATCGCTTCTGAGCGTCCGGCAACTCCACGGCTTCTGCCATCCCGGCTCGCATCAAAATAGGAGCCCCCGCCATCAGACCTAAGAACTGCTTTCTATCAATCATTCTTCATTCCCCTTGTCTACTTGATTTGACTTTCTCAGCTGAATGGGGATACAGAACAGTCCCGTCAAGTTCCTTATCTTCCACAAAAACTAGAATCCATTTATCACCTGCTTTCAACCCTGAGACATATCCGGAACTTGACTTACGGCGCATATCGATTCTCTTACGGCAACCACTTGGCATAAGCGCCTCAAATTGCCCGTTATGAACATCCGATAGAGCGCGCACCTCGACTGCAACAACCGTGTCGTTTTCTCCCCCATTAGTCGCCCTTAACAGAAAGAAGCTCGCTGCGGTGAGCAAAGCAAAGGAAAGCACCAATAGGAGCATTGCCCTTCGAATGAACTTGTCGCCGTTCACGAGTACAATCAACCCTTGCAATATGTGCCATCGTGAGACGTGTAAATTGATACGTCATATGGAAGAAACTGTAGCTGGTTTGTCCATCCATTCCAAACAACAAGCAGGTACTTCTTGGCATTCGAGTATGTGTTATGCATTGCCACGTAGCCCACAACTGCCATTGCGTGCCCGCTGCCATTTGACCGGAGCCTTCCAGAGAAAATACTCAGATTCCCCGAGTCGGTATTCACCCTAAAGGAATCCCATGACGGATACCAAACGAATGACGTCTCAAGCTCCTTGCCTCGTCTTGCACAAAACTCCTTTAAGGCCGGAGCGGGTTTGTCAGGAGAAGTCTTGCCTTGAGTAAAGTACAGACCAGTCGCTTGATCATATTTCTTTTCTTCTTCTTCCCATGTCCCCGACAGCCTCCAAAGCTCCGAGTATAAATCGGACAATTTAAGGCGGTTCAAAGTCACATAGTGACTGCTAACTGCAAACATTGCCGAAACAGCGCAAGCATAAGTCCCCGTTTCTTTGATAACTTCTGTTTGCGTTGGCGTTATTATTCCCGAAACCGTTTTGCTCGCATCAACAACATATCCCTGTTTATACAAATCCTTGGCAGATACAAAAACGTCATCGAAATGTTCCGGCGATCCGCTGCGATTGCCTCCCGAGGACAATTTATTTGGTACTTTTTTTCCACTTGCGTCTAAAACAATGTTTTTATCTAAGTCGGCAACGCCAACAGTTAGCTCGTCAATCTTTAACGCAACGACGTTATCCGAGGATGCGAGGAGTGCAATTTCTTCGCTTGCACTCTCGATAGGTAAAAGAGCGTTCGGAGCCAAGCAGTATTCGCTGATCCACCAAGATCGCTCTGAATCAAATACGACGTAGCCATAGTTAACGTCATCCCGCTTCGCACGAACGATATACCCGATTGATTCCCCATCGGAATTCACCATTTTTACTGGGTCACAAGCGGTCACCGGCTCATCCGATACATCATCAAAGAAAGCCTGCGCTTGCTCCACAGCTATTTGCGGTGTGACACGGACCAAGTCGTCGTCTCCAAAAACCAACCTTGGAGACATCAGGGCGGCAAGCAACACTATGAATCCGACAATCACCTTTCTCGAATAACGCATTTCTTCCTCCATCCGTGTAGTAGGGAGATACGGTAACTAGATGATATTTGCTAGATAGTGTTATACGTTTGATATTGTTTTTACTGACACACTTTTAATCGGTGAAAGGTCTTCTTTTCGCCCTAAACGAGAAAAGGGTACTGGTGAAATCTCCGGTACCCTCACATTGCCCTCTATTTACTTGCTAGTCCTTAAACAGATAACCCACGCCACGGACGGTGGTGATGTGTGCCGCAATCTGCGGGCCCACCTTGGAGCGGATGCGTCGAATGTGCACGTCGACGGTGCGCGTGCCGCCGCAGTACTCAAAGCCCCACACGCGGTGCAGCAGCACCTCGCGGCTGTAGGCACGGTTGGGGTGCGTGGCCAAAAAGCTCAGCAGCGAGTACTCCATCAGCGTCAGGTCGATGGGCTCGTTATCGAGCGTCACCTGGTAGGTAGCCAGGTTGATCTCGAGGTTATCGATGTTGAGTACATCGTCGGCGGTGACGGTCTCCTCCTCGCCCATCAGGCGCTGCGCACGAGCCTTGAGCTCGTTGGGCGTCGCCGTGGGGCATACAAAGTCGGCATGCGCGTGATTGGGCAGGCGCAGGGTGCCGAGCGCCTCGTCGTCGACGATCACCAGCATGGGAACGCCGCCGCGATCGTCAAGCCACTTGGCGATCTGATCGATGCGGTCGCTACGGATGCCATCGGAATCGAGAATCAGCAGGTCGAAGTCGTGCGCCGCAGTCGGCGAATCGGGGGTGGCCAGGCTCACCTCGACACCCAGGGTAGTCGTCAAGCTGCGGGCAAACTCGTGGAAGCGCGTCGTGCGCGCCATGAACAGGGCACTCTTTTCGGACATATCGGCCTCCAAAGAAATGAGCTCAATCGTACTGGGACAAGCCAGCGCGATTAGGAGTTCGCCAGGTAGTGCTTGATCTCCCACTCGGTGATCGTGGATTCGAACTTATGCCACTCGTCACGCTTCTTTTTAAGGAAGAAGCTGTGGATGTGCTCACCGAGGGCATCCTTCATAAACTGCGAGTCCTCAAATACGTCGAGCGCCTCTTTGAGCGAGCGCGGCAGCGGCGTGTAGCCGGCCTCGACCATCTGACGGTCGGTGAGCTTGAGCGTCTCGGCCGTGGCCTCGGGCGGGAGTTCCAGTTTGCGCTCGATGCCGTCGAGACCGGCCGCCAGCGTGACGGCGTTGACCAGGTACGGGTTGGCCATGGGGTCGGGGCTGCGAAGCTCGATGCGCGTGGACAGCTGCTTGCCGGGCTTGTAGACCGGAATGCGGATCATGCTCGCGCGGTTGCGCAGGCCCCACGTGGCGTACTGCGGCACGGAGTCGCCGCCGGTAGTAATGCGCTTGTAGGAGTTGACCGTAGGGTTGGTGATGGCGCTGATCTCGCGCGCGTGTGCCAGGATGCCGGCCATGTAGTGCTTGGCGACGTCGGAGAGATGGTACCTCTCGTCGCCCTCGCCCCAAAAGACGTTGTTGCCGTCATGGTCGAACAGCGACTGATGCAAAAACATGGCGCTGCCGTCCTCGCCCGCCAACGGCTTGGGCATAAAGGAGGCGTGGCAGCCGCTCTCGTAAGCCTGCTGCTTAATGATGAGCTTGGCCGTGGTAATGGCGTCGGACATACTCAGGGCCTCGGCATGGCGCAGGCTCATGCCGTGCTGTGAGCGACCGGCGGCGTGGAAGGTGTACTCCACGGGCACGGACATCTTCTCGAGCGTGAGGACCGTGTTGCGGCGCAGGTCGCGAGCGGCGTCGCTCACCGAAAGATCGAAGTAGCCCACGTTGTCGAGCGGCTCGGGGGTGTGCTCGTCGGGGAAGTAGTAATACTCCAGCTCGGCACCCACGTTGAGCAGATAGCCAGCCTTCTCGGCCTTGTGAAACATGCGGCGCAGGGCGTCGCGCGGATCGCCGGCAAACGGCTTGCAATCGGGGGTGCACACGTCGCAGAACACACGGGCGACGCCGTTGTGGCTCGGGCGCCACGGCAGGATCTGGAAGGTCGAAGCATCGGGGAATGCGAGCATGTCGGCTTCCTCGGGCGTGGCAAAGCCCTCGATGGCCGAGCCGTCAAAGCCAATGCCCTCCTCAAATGCGACCTCGAGGTCCTCGGGGCTAATGGCAAAGTTCTTGAGACGGCCGAGAATGTCGACAAACCACAGACGCACAAAGCGGATGTCACGCTGCTCTACGGAGCGGAGTACGTAATCGATGTTCTGCTGGTTCATGTCGCTCCCCTTTCTTTCGGGCGGGTTTCGACTGGTCTATATCGCAGATACTATCGCAGAAAAATGTTTCCGCAGGGTTAAAGCGTATCAAGCGCTCAAAAAACGTGCGCGAACAGGCTGTCTGACTTACGCGCGATCATAAAGGATCACTCCTTCGCGCTCGATTACCGCGGCAAGATCGTCATCAAGATGATCACTCGAGACGAGATCAACCTGCCTCCCGGTTTCCTTGCGCACTGCCTCGCCAAACGCCGACAACGCAAAAAGACCAAAGCCCTGCTCGCGATCGACTTCGAGGCGCAAGTCGATATCACTATCTGCACGCGCCTCGCCACGGGCATACGATCCAAATAGGATCACGGTTTTGATGGCGGGAATCGGGCTGGCTGCCTCGCGGACGGCGGACTCAATCTGAGCGGTATCCAAAATGCCCGCTGTGGCGCTTTCGCTCGCAGAGCTTTTACCGAGTGAAGGCACAAACGGCAGCGAGCGCTCGCGCAACATCTGCCTCATGAACATATTGACCGCAACGGACGAAGTCATGCCGAGTTCTTCGCACAGCTCGGCAAATGAATCTTTAATTGACGAGTCCACTCGAACACTCAGCACAGACGCAGCCATGGATACCTCCTGTATGACATTGTCTATATAATATCACACAGACTAGCGCGAGGTCGAAGCGCGGTGTTCGATGTGGCCGGGGACCTCGATGCGCTTGGGGGCGAGCCTTGCAGCCTCGCCCACCGTAGTGGTAACGACATCGATGCGCTCGGACAGACGCTCGACTACGCGCTCGGCAATGGTGAGGGTGTCCTGCGCGGCCGTGGTCACACCGCCAAAGAGCACATGGTTCCAGGGGTAATCGTCAAACGTCGCGATCTTGAGACCCGCCGGCAGCGAGGGGCCAAGCTGCGCCAGCGCCTCGGTCAGACGCAAAAAGACCAAGCCGTTGACGGCAATAAGGCCGAGTTTTTTGCCTGCGTTGCCGCGAATAGTCTCGTCCAGGCGGCCGACGCCCGTGGCGCCGCCGTCGGCCAGGGTGACGACCTCGCCCGCAAGGTCGCGGCGCGAGAGCTCGTCGGCAAAGGCCTCGGCGCGCTCGCGACGCACGGGGCTGTCGTCGCTTGCCTCGGTAAGTAGGCACAGGCGCTCGCTGCCGGCAGCGGTCAAGGCGTCTACCAGGCCGGCGACCAGCTCACGGTTGTTGGAGGTCACCAGATCGATGCCACCATCGGCAACGTCGCGGTCGAGTAACACAACGGGTAGGCGTCCCGCGGCCGCGGCGATTGCCTCGTCGTTGCCGCCACAGGTGTTGACGACCAGGCCGTCCACGCCGGCATCGATAAGTCTGGTGAGCGACTCTGCCTCCTTGGCGGGGTCGTTGCCGCTAATGGCCGTCATGAGCGAGCAGCCGCGCGCGGCGGCGCTGGCGGAAAGCCCTTCGAGCATGGCGCTGGAGAACGGGTTGGCGATGTCGGCCAGAATCACGCCGATGAGGTTGGTGCGCGAGCTGCGCAGATTGCGTGCGGCGGCACGTGGGCGATAGCCGGTGCGCTCGATAACCGCCGCGATGCGGGCGCGGGTCTCCTCGGTCATCTGCCCGGGGCGGTTATTGAGATAGCGCGAGACCGTGGCCGGGCTCACGCCCGCCGCGGCGGCAATGTCCTTGATTCTCATCTGCGCCATAGCGCACCCCGTTTCCCAATTGTCGGCGGTCTGAGCCATTTTAGGCATTTTTTAAAAATCTCGGTTGCAAAACGCTGTAGGTGAGTATACTACAACTCGAAACGAAACCGATTTCGTAAACCGATTTCGGCGAGCGTTGGCACGGAGGTGCAAAGATGCACCCTACCGTCTTGGCACCTCCGTGCCAACGCCATATCAAAGGTGTACGCACGAGCAAGAAGGAGCTGCGCGACCATGGGTAAAACGGTTCTTACCTTCGGCGAGATCATGATGAGGCTCTCGCCCAAAGATCACTTGCGCATTGAACAGGCCACCGAGTTTGACGTTCGCTACGGCGGCGCCGAGGCCAACACCGCGCTTTCCCTGGCCTATCAGGGCGACAAGGCCGCTTACGTCTCCGTTGTTCCGGCCAACCGCCTGGGCGAGTGCGCCCTTCGCTCGCTGAAGGCTTACGGCGTCGACACCACGCGCGTCGTGCGCCAGGGCGACCGTCTTGGCTCCTATGTGTTTGAGGTTGGCGCCTCGCAGCGCGGCAACGGCTGCGTCTACGACCGCAAGTATTCCGCCATCAACATGGCCAAGCGCGACGTCTTTGATTGGGACGAAATCCTCAAGGGCGTCGATGTCTTCTACTTCTCTGGCGTGACTCCCGCCGTGTCCGACGAGATGGCCGCTGCCTGCAAGGATGCCCTCACCGCTTGCCGCGCCAAGGGCATCACCACCGTGTGCGACGTGAACTATCGCGGCAAGATGTGGTCGCCCGAGAAGTCGCAGGCAACCATGAAGGAGCTCCTGCCACTCGTCGACATCTGCATCGCCAACGACGAGGACGCACCCGCCGGCCTTGGTATGACCTGCGTCTCCGGCTCCCTTGCCCACGGAATCGAGGAGCGCGACACCTACGTCGAGATGGCCCGTCAGATCTGCGCCGAGTACGGTTGCAAGAAGGTCGCCTCGGTCGTCCGCAACATCTCCTGCGTCGAGCGCTCCATCTGGATGGGCATGCTCTTTGACGCCGAGAGCGGCGAGCACTGGTTCTCCCCTGCTCACGACGTGCATGTGCTCGAGGGCGTTGCCGCCGGCGACGCTTTCAACGCCGGCCTCGTCCATGCCCTCATCAACGACTTTGACCCGCAGGACGCCGTCAACTACGCCATCGCGGCCTCGATCCTCAAGCTCACCATCAAGGGCGATTCCAATCTGGTGACCGCCGACGAGATCGCCGCTGTGGCCAACGCCGCCGACGGTGGCACCCGCGTCGCCCGTTAATTCGTTCCCCATTCCGCGGACTGCAGCTTTCCATACCCATACCTCTGCAGCCCGCTCCCCGATTCCTCCGGCCAGGTAGAACCACTTAGTCCCATTCCGGTTTTGTCTGGCATTCCTTCACGACTGGCCTCGTAGCCGGTTCCGAAATTGCTTGAACCCCAAGCAGTGCCTCCGATAACCAATCCGGAACCGGCTCATGGCCAATCTTCTTTGGCAATCACGCGCCCGTGCGCGCCTCACATCGAAAGGAACACCATGTTCGATCAGTTCTACACCACGCTTGAATCCCTGGGCATCGTGCCGGTCGTCGTGCTCGACAAGGTCGAGGACGCCGCTCCGCTCGCTCACGCCCTTATGGCAGCTGGTATGAAGTCCGCCGAGGTCACCTTCCGCACCGCCTGCGCCGCCGAGTGCATCACCGCTATGGCCGCCGCCGAGCCCGAGATGTGCGTTGGCGCCGGCACCGTCCTGACCGTCGAGCAGGTTGAGCAGGCCCGCGCCGCCGGCGCCAAGTTCATCGTCTCCCCGGGTTACAACGAGGACGTCGTGAAGCACTGCATCGACATCGACCTGCCCGTCCTCCCCGGCACCGTGACCCCCTCCGAGGTCACCGCCGCCGAGAACCTCGGCCTCAAGGTCACCAAGTTCTTCCCCGCGGCCCAGTATGGCGGCCTGAACACCATCAAGGCCCTCGCCGCTCCGTTTGTCGGCCATCGCTTTATGCCCACCGGCGGCGTGAGCACCGCCAACGTCGAGGAGTACCTGAGCTCCAGCGCCATCATCGCCTGCGGTGGCACCTGGATGGTCAAGCCGGCCCTGTTCGCCGACGGCGACTTCTCCAAGGTCGAGCAGATCGCCCGCGAGGCCATGGACGTCGTCAAGAAGGTCCGCGGCTAACCCTGCCGCCTGAGACGGGGTGAAATGGTGGATTTTCTGCTTGACTTCCCCGCTTGACTCGCTCTCTATCGTGGGGGCGCGACCGAGGCCGCGCCCCTTTAAAACGGCTCGGGTGCGCGCCGTTTCCGTCACGGACAAGAACCGAAACCGTCTTGTATGCTGATAGAACGTGACGGAAGCGACACGCACCCGAGCCGCTTTGTTTATGCGGCTGGCAGGCGCACTCAACTAAGCCACTTCGACAAAAGCCATGTCACCCAAACAGCTGCGGCGCCGTCTGGAGGAATGGATCCTTGCTTCCGATCTTTCCCCCAAGCGGCGCCGCAGCCTTTACTGCATCTCCCAAATTCCGAAAGGAAGGTCACGACATGCGGCCGCTCATCGTAATGAATGGCGAGAATATAGATTGGTTCCACACAGTCATCAGGATGCTCATGTATCTTGCCGGCGTTGCCATCTTGGCACTCGGCATGAGTCTCCAGACGGCATCCGGCTTGGGAGTCGCTGCGCTCACGTGCTTTGCCACAACCCTATCCATGCTCACCGGCAAGACACTCGGCTTTTGGATCACTGCTACCTATGTCGCCTACATCCTGGCGCAATTGGCCATCTTGCGACGCGAGTTCCAGCCGCGCATTTTGCTCGAGCTGTGCTTCTCGACGCTCATCGGCGGCTTCACCGATTTCTTCATGGCGGTCAACCCACTGCATCCCACGGCACTCCCCGCACAGGTTGCGACCATGCTGCTCTCCCTCGCTGTCACCGCATTTGGCGTAAGTCTCGTCGTCAACATGGGCGTTGTCCCCAACGCGCCCGACGGCTTGGTGCAGGTCATTGCCGAAAAGCTTAAACGCCGCTTTGGCGACGTAAAAGTCGTGTTCGACTGCTCACATGTCGCCGTGTCCCTCATTCTGTCGCTCGCGCTCATGCACAACCTAGGCGGCTTTGGCGTGACCACAGCCATCTCGGCGCTGTTCTTGGGCCACGTCATCAACGTCGCCAACAAGCTCTTCGCCCAGCACTTTATCCGCGCGGCATTCGGATAATAGCACCACCGTAAGAACCCGCGAACAGCGCTATACGTTGCTATATCTCACTAACGTTGCTATATCTTGCTATAAATCTACCGCTGCCAGCCAACATACAACAGGCCCCAAGCGGGCAAAGGCTTGGGGCCTGTCTTGCAATATGGTTCTTTTGGCCTATGCGCGCTCGTATTTCGTGGAACGCCCAGTCCCCCGCTTTACAACCGCTTTCCGCCCAATCAGTGATTCAAGCGCCGTCAACGCACGCGCGCGGCTCAACCCCGTCTGCTGCTCAATCTCGCCCCGCGACATTATTCGTCCGACCGACAAAGCCTTGAGAACCTGGGCCTCTTCCTCAGACCCCTCAAAGGCATCGATAACGGGCAATGTGACGGTCACCATGCCGCCGCGAACATCAAATACCGGTCGGCTTAAAGAATCTCGATACGCACGCCTGATTCGCGCGATTCCCGTGCCAAATTTCTCGATGTAATCCAGCTTTAAAAAGACCTCGGCGACAATTGGGTTTCTGAGCACGGATATCTGCCCATACAGGTATTGTTCCGTCGTCAAACCGGCGGGCAGCGATCCGGGCGAAGTGACAACGACGCGATCGTCGTACAGGGCAATTTGAACATTCGCTCGAACGTCCCACGTCCGATGCACCAAAGCGTTTGCAACGGCTTCGCGAAACGCCTCGAGAGGAATTCGATCAGTTTGGACGCGTTCCATCCCTTCGATACGTTCATAACGGTAGTAGCGTGCAAACATAGCCACCGCCCTGTCCACCTGTTCAATGGCGGATACATTTGTCGCCGACTCACGATCCAAGATCACATCCTCGGTATCACCAAAACGGACGCAGTCGATGCCAGGAAAATCATTCTTATCCGCCAAAATCGCCGCAGCGTTGGTATAGCCGACCTTGCCGAGCAAGCGAAGCGTGCGCATAATATCCGACGTTAGCTCAGATATGCCGAGATGTTCGACACACTTTTGTTCGAGCGTGCAAAAACTCAAGTCCTGGCAAGTCGACGCGAGCGCGTCGAACGTTACGTTGCTGCCTTCGAGCGTCAACCTGCCATACTCAAACCGGTCGACCTCCACCGTTGCCGAATCGTTTCGCCTGTAGGCCTTTCCCTTGCTTCGATAGGGTTTGTCCTGTCCCTCATAAACCGTAAGGATTACGGTCCCGTGTTTCTCATCGGGCTCGAGCGTGTAACGGGGAGCGGGATCCAAGCTGTCATTAATCATGTTCTCAATGCGGAGACACTCTGCGACCGGATCTGCAAGGCCGACAGCCACGCCCTCGTCATCAACGCCAAACTCAATCTTGCCCGTCCCGTAGTTTGCATAAGCGCTAACCGTTTTAAGAAACGTCGGCGTAACGCTTTCCTTGTATTCGACTGTAGGGCTCTCTCTAACAACCATACGCCCAGCCTCTTCGTTTCGTACCATTCATGACCGTATTATAAGACGAAAACCGTTTTCGTACAGATTAATAGAAGACGAAAACGGTTTTCGTCTTGATTTGCGTCCGAAATGAGAATGGAAACTGCGCTTTCGTACGCTTATTACCAAACGCAAACTATTTTCGTTCGGCAATACGTCAACAATCCGGACGAAAAAGGCCCCGAGCTCGTGAGTGAACTGGGGGCGTCTGCACCACCTGGGCAGCACAACAACCCCTATTTCATCGCGACTTATGGGGGAAACGATTAGATGGCCGAGTCTTTGGACAGCTCAAAATAGTCGGGATGCAGGGCGATAACCGGGCCCTGCTCCTCGGGCATCAGGTGCAGGTGCGTCTCTGCCAGATAGCTCGCCGCGTCGGTATCGCCCCTCTTAATGGCCTCGAGAATCCGGCGATGCTGCCGACGAATCGGCTCCCAATCCAGATCCTGCGACACCATACGCAACCAGTTGTATCGCTCAAAATGCGTGTTGACGCTCTTCATCCAATCCCACAACATGTGACGGCCAGCAATCACGAAACACGTCTCATGGAACAGGTTATCCAGGTCGAAAAAGCGACGCGTTTCGCTATGGTCGAGCGACTCGGACTCGGCAAGAATCTGCTCGAGCCGATGCTTTTGCTCGGGTGAAGCGGCCGAACAGCATTTTATGAGTACGCTTCTTTCGAGTTTCTCGCGCAAGAAACAGGCATTCTCGGCGTGTTCCATGCTGATCTTAGAGACGTAGGTGCCGCTCTTGGGACGCGTTTCCACCAGCTCTTGCTCGCGCAGGCGCACAAAGGACTCGCGAATGGGCGTGCGTCCGATCCCCGTCTCCTTTTCCAGACCAATCGCCGAAAGGCGTGTGCCGGGCTTGAGCTCGGCATAGATGATCTTGGAGCGCAGTGCGTTGTATGCCTGATCTTGCAGGCTCTGATAATGCTGGTGTTGTTCCATAAAGCCCTCGAATGAAGCTCACGGTTTGTCGAATATCACCACGTAATACTATCGCATCCCGCGGCGCTCCCCGCACAGGTTATGAGCATGTCGCCTCCCCTTCGAGCCGCAGATGGCAAGCATGGCCACAAAGCGCGCAAGCCCACCGCGGCACACGATGCGATGTGTTTGCACCTGCCCTACAACCGCAACATGATTGCGGAGAGTGCACAGGCACAGAGCGAATGGCGGGCATCGCGACAATCGGCCACAACCGTTCGCCTTTTAAAAGTGAACGTTCACCTGATTCTAGGAAAACCTGACTTTTAATTCCTCCGCTTCTCCTATACTGAACTTGTAATAGAAGCAAGACTTATATAGATGAACGTTTCTTTTGGAAGGATTGTAATGTCTAACCTTATGGACAGCTTCCGCCTGGACGGCAAGGTCGCGCTCGTGACCGGCGCCACCTATGGCATCGGCATGGCCATTGCCGAGGCGCTCGGAGAGGCAGGCGCCAAGATTGCCTTTAACGCCCGTCACGCCGACAAAGTTGCCGAAGCCGAGAAGCACTACCGCGAGCTGGGCTTTTATGCTCACGGCTATGTTGCCGACGTCACCGACGAGGCTGTCGTCGCCGAGCTCGTTGCCAAGATCGAAGCCGATTTTGGCACCACGCCCGACATCCTGGTCAACAACGCCGGCGTCATCCAGCGCACCCCGATGCTCGACATGAGCGCCGAGGACTTTCGTCGCGTCGTCGACATCGACCTCAATGCCCCGTTTATCGTGTCCAAGGCCTGCCTGCCGGGCATGATCGCCAAGGGTCACGGCAAGATCATCAACATCTGCTCCATGATGAGCGAGCTCGGCCGCGAGACCATCGCCGGCTATGCCGCCGCCAAGGGCGGACTCAAGATGCTCACCAAGAACATCTGCTCCGAGTTTGGCGAGGCCAATATCCAGTGCAATGGCATCGGGCCCGGCTACATCGCCACGCCGCAAACCGCGCCGCTGCGCGAGACGCAGCCTGACGGCAGCCGTCATCCGTTTGACCAGTTCATCATTGCCAAGACGCCCGCAGCCCGTTGGGGCACGCCCGAGGACCTGAAGGGCCCCGCCGTGTTCCTGGCTTCCGACGCATCGAACTTCGTCAACGGGCACATTCTGTACGTGGACGGCGGCATTCTGGCGTACATCGGCAAACAGCCGCAATAAGGAAACTGGGCGAGGCGGTCGGTAGTTAAGTCTGCTGCTCGGACAGTCCTGCGCAAGACGGAAAGCACATTAAGTGCTTTCCTTTGCGTGCGGAACTCGCGACAGACTTAACTGCCGACCGCCCGCACAGCTCATCGCGGGTCGGATTAGCCGCCGCCCGCATACAGAAACAAAAAAGAAACATTTGGTTGAAAGGTTAACTCAAATGAAGATCGCTCTGATCAACGAGAACTCTCAGAACTCCAAGAACCCTATGATCGAGGCTGCCCTTAAGAAGGTTGTCGAGCCCATGGGGCACACCGTCTTTAACTATGGCATGTATGCCGACGCCGACTCCAAGCCCCTCACCTACGTGCAGAACGGCATCCTTGCCGCCGTGCTGCTCAACTCCGGCGCTGCCGACTACGTCGTGACCGGCTGCGGCACCGGCGAGGGCGCCATGCTCGCCTGCAACTCCTTCCCCGGCGTGCTGTGCGGCCACGTTGCCGATCCGCTGGATGCCTACACCTTTGCCCAGGTCAACGATGGCAACGCCGTCGCCATGCCCTTCGCTCTCAAGAACGGCTGGGGCCAGGAGCTCAACCTCGAGTACACCTTCGAGAAGCTCTTTGGCTTTGGCTCGGGCAACGGCTACCCCGCCGAGCGCGTTGAGCCCGAGCAGCGCAACAAGAAGATCCTCGACGGCGTGCGCGCTGTGACCATGCGTCCGCTCGTCGACGTCCTGGGCGAGATCGATCAGGACCTGGTGAAGGGCGCACTTGCCGGCGAGCACTTCCAGGAGTACTTCTTTGCCAACGCTACCGACGAGGCCATCATCGCCAAGGTCAAGGAGCTCTTGGGTCTGTAATAAGGCCCACGGGGCGCACCAACCCCCCAACAAACCGCCAAGCAAAAGGCGCCGCGACAATCCATGTGTCGCGGCGCCTTTTTTGGTTGGCTATCGCTTGAGCCACTGCAAGGTGGCCGCTCCCCTATTTGCCAAGAGCCTACAGCTCGCAGGCGACCTTGTAGCCATCGCCGATGGCGTCGCGGATGTTGCCGCACTTCTGGGCATCGCCCAGCACGTGGATGGCAACGCCGGCAGCGGCAAGGTCATCGGCCAGCTTGGTGTTAGGACGGTAGCCCATGGCAAGCACCAGCGTATCGGCGTCGGCGATGGTGTGGACTTCGCCGTCCTTTTCGTAACTGATGGTGTCCTCGGTAATCTCGGTCACCTTGGCCTCGGTCAGCACGTGAACGCCCTTGGAAAGCATACGCGTGATGAGGACCGCGCGACCGGCGCCGCCCTCGTTGGCGGCGAGCGTCTTGGTCATCTCGATAACGGTGACGTCGCGGTTTGCCGGCGACAGATCGTTGACCAACGGGGCCAGGTAATCGGCCGTCTCGCAGCCAACGGTGCCGCCGCCCACAATGACAATCTTCTTGCCCGGGAAAGCCTTGCCGCCCAGCAGGTCATCAGCCGTCATGACCTGCTTAAAGCCCTGCATAAAGGCCGGGGCGATGGGTTCGGCGCCATAGGCCAGGACAACCTCGTAACCCGCGTAGTCGCGCTGGATGTCCTCGGCGGTCAGCTCGGTACCAAAGACGCATGTGACGCCGGCCTCGGCCAGGCGACGGTACTGATACTTGATCACGCGCGTGAGCTCCTGCTTTGCCGGCGGAACGGCCGCGATGCGCATCTCGCCGCCCGGCTCGTCCTGCTTATCCACGAGCACCACGTTGTGGCCGCGCTTGGCGGCAATGTAGGCTGCCTCCATGCCCGCAGGACCGGCGCCCACAACGAGCACGTTCTTGGCCTCGGCGGCAGGCTCATAGCCGGCCTCGTCGCGCTCCACGTCCGGGTTGACGGTGCAGGAGATGCGCTTGCCAAACATGATGCCGTTCAGGCAGCGCAGGCAGCCGATGCAGGGACGGATCTCGTCGGCGTTGCCGGCAGCCGCCTTGTTGCAGAACTCGGCATCGCACAGATTGGCACGGCCCATCATGCAGATGTCGGCGGCGCCGTCCTCGATCAGTTCCTCGGCAATCCATGCCTCGTTAATGCGGCCGACCGTGGCAACGGGAATGTTGACGTGCTTTTTGATCTCGCGCGAGCAGGCGGCGTGCGAGGCCTGCTGCGTGCCGGCGGCGGGAATGGCGGAGCCGCGCTTGATGGTAGTGCCGCCCGACACGTGGATCATGTCGACGCCGGCCTTCTCCAAGCGACGCGAGACATAGATCATGTCGTTGAGGGTCAGGCCGCCATCGGTGTACTCGTCGCCCGAGATACGGACGTCGATGATAAAGTCCTTGCCGCAGCGCTCGCGAATCTCGGCGATGACCTCGAGCAGGAAGCGCATGCGGGCGTCGAGCGAGCCACCGTACTCGTCGGTGCGCTTGTTATAGAGCGGGGTCAAAAAGCCGCCGAGCATGCCGTGGGCGTGTGCCGCATGGACCTCGACGCCGTCGACACCGGCCTTCTGCATGCGCACAGCAGCGTCACCAAACTGATGCGTGAGCTCGTGGATCTCATCGACCGTGATGGGGCGCGGCGCCTCGCGGGCATAGGACGGGCCCACAAAGGACGGAGCGATCAGGCGCGGCGTGCCCGGAATGTTAAAGGCCATGTAGGCGGGGTGGAAGAGCTGCGGCATGATCTTGCAGCCATACTCGTGGACGGCCGCGGCGAGCTTTTCCCAGCCAGGGATAAACGTGTCGTCGTAGCAGCACATGTCACCCGGTAGATAGGTATAGGTGGGCTCGACCGTCACGACCTCGGTGATGATGAGGCCCACGCCGCCCTTGGCACGGGCACGGTAATGATCGACCAAGTCGTCGGTCACATAGCCATGATCGGCCAGGTTCGTGGACACCGGCGGCATAAAGACGCGGTTCTTGACCTCGGTCGTACCGACCTTGATCGGGCTAAAGAGCATCGGGTAGGCGGAAGACTCCATACAGGGTTCCTTTCGTTTGAGCCGCTCGGCGGCAGTTGCTAACGTACTTATCGTATCAGCAACTGCGCTGTACCCGACCGTACACGCTCCCCCGGCTTTTACTCAGCCCACAAATAGTTGCGGTGGAATACGGAGTAGATAAGGCCTTTGACAGCCAAAACAGTCCGTATTCCACCGCAACTGATGGGCGGGGTGGGTTAGAGGCCCAGATAGCTGGTCATGCCTTCGACGGCGAGCTTGGCGCCGGCTACGGCATGGACCACGGTGAGCGGGCCGTTGACCACGTCGCCGGCGGCAAAGACGCCAGGCACGGTGGTCATGCCGCACTCATCGACCGAAAGAAGACCGCGATGGTCGGTCTCCAGACCGCCCGTCGTAAGTACCAGCTTGTCCTTAGGCACTTGCGAGGCCGCAATCACAACCGTGTCGGCGGGCACATGGTCAAGTTCTTCCTCGTAGCCCACCACGTTGTCGTCCTCGTCAAAGATAGCCGTCTCGAACACCGGACCGTTATCGTCGATGGCGCAGATCGCCTTGCCGCGCACGATCTCGGCACCGTCAAGCTCGGTCAGCTCCACCTCGTCATCGATGGCCGAGATATGGCGCGATCGGGCATACACGGTAACCTTGCGAGCGCCCGAGCGCAGAGCCGTGCGGGCAACATCCATGGCCACGTTGCCGGCGCCGATAACCGCCACGTTCTGACCGATCGCCACGCTCGTGGGATCGACCAGGTAATCGATACCAAACAGTACGTTGCCACGCGACTCGCCGGGAATACCCAGCTTGCGGGCGCGCCAGGTACCGGTACCGACAAAGACCGCATCGTAGCCGTCGCGCAGCAGGTCGTCGATACGCAGCGCACCACCGATGGTGGTCGAGGGACGGACGCGCACGCCAAGCGAGCACATCACGTGACGGTACTTTTGCACGAGAGCACGGGGCAGGCGAAACTCGGGGATGCCGTACTCCAGCACGCCGCCGATCTCGGGGCGCTGTTCAAACACCGTGACGGCACAGCCCAGCTGGGCCATCTTAATGGCCACGGTAATGCCGGCAGGACCGGAACCGACCACGGCAACCTGCTTGCCGCACGACGGCGCGGGCTTCCACTCCTTACGGTCCAAATATGCCGTCGAGATATAGTTCTCGATACTCGAAAAATGCACCGGTGCGCCCTTGCGGCCCTGAATGCACGCGCCCTCGCACTGGCCCGAATGGTTGCAGATCATGGAGCAGACCGCGCTCATGGGGTTGTTCTGGAACAGCAGCTCACCTGCCTCTTCCAGACGACGCTGCTTGAACAAGTCAATGACCTGCGGAATAGGCGTCTGCACCGGGCAGCCTTTAAGCTGGCAGAACGCCCTTTTGCAACCTAGGCAACGATTCGCCTCTTCGACAATGTGGATAGCCACGCAACTCCCCTTTTTGATGTAATCCAATGAGGCGACGATAAAAACCCTTCACCGCCGCCCCCAGTCAAGCAAACTCAATATGCCGCCACGGCAAAAGCCAATGCTATATCTCGCGATGCGGAGCCCCGCAGCGAGCGGACATGCGCTCGAGTGTCGCCAGGCAGCTAGCCGCCGTCGCCGGCACGCTGTTCTCGACCACACAAGGAATCCCCGAACAGGCGGCAGCCGCCCAGGCCACCACGGGCTCAAAGTCATAGCGGCCCGTCTCGCCCACGCCGTGGCACACCAGGCGAGAACCCGTACCATCGCACCAGCCGGCTTCGTCCTCGTTGTCGACGACCTCAAAATCCTTGGCGTGCAGCACGCGAATCTTACTGCCGCATAAGTAGAGCATACGCGCGGTGATTTCCTGCGCCTCGCCAACGACGCTGGGATGCAGCAGCGACACCGGGTCGTAGATCACGCCGAGCGCCGGGCTCGGGACGCGCTCCAGCACCTCACGGCAGCGATCTGGCGTGTTGACCGTCTCGTTCCAGCCGGGCTCGATCAGTATTTGCCCACCCACGGCCTCGGCGCACTCGCAGACGCGCGCGAGTCCATCCATAAACGCATCGAGTGCCTCGTCGGTCATACGGTCGTCAGCAACGCAGTTCTGCGCATTGGGACGACCGGTCTCGGTGCCAACCGGACAGCCGCCGAGCATCTGAGCAAAGTTCAAGCACGCCTCGTACTCGGCAAAGTTATCCGTGAGCTGTTGTCGATCGGGCGTCGCCAGATTCTTATAACAGCCGAGCACGGCGACCGAAACGCCCGCCTCATCGAGCACCGCACGCAAATGCTCGGCGAGCTCGCGGGTCAGACCGCATCGATCGATTCCCATTGATGCGTAGAGCACCTTGCTCGGCAGCTGAATGCACGAAAAGCCCAGCTCTCCTGCCATGCGAATGCGTTCCTCGACGGTCCCCTGCGGAAGGTCGTGTAAACGCACGCCCGGAGTAATGGCCCCCACGCTATTCACGCCCCTTATGAGCATTGATGCCCGGCGTGTAGCCGCCAAACGGGTCATCGATGGAGCACACGCCCGAAGGGGCGAGCGGATCGCGCTTACCGGCCAACTTGTCATGATGCATAGTCTCGATATAGGCGAGCACCAGCGGCGCCACGCCCTTCGCGTCGTTTTTGACGACGGGCTCGCTCATGTAGTAGCCAAACGTGCCCTCGCGGTGCGCGGTGTTGCCAAGACCCGCCACCAGGCAGATGTTGTCGAGCGCCAGCTGTCCGTCGCGCTCGGACAGGCACGTGTCGCAGATGCCGTCAAACGCACGGCGGCCGTACTGGTAGTAGCGCTCGCCCAGCACGCCCAGGCGCACGCCCTTCATGATGGCGTTGGCAAAGATGGCGCTGCCCGACTCCTCCAGATAGTTGGGGGCGATATTGGGCAGGTTGATGACCTGGTGCCACATGCCGGTCTTCTCGTCCTGATACGGCAGCATGGCGTCGATCAGGTCGTGGAACATCTTGCGGATCTCGTCCTTCTCGGCCGACATCGAGGGCGGCATGAGCTCCCAGGTATCGATGAGCGCCATGGCGAACCAGCCCTCGGCGCGCAGCCAGAAGTTGGCCGAAAGGCCGGTGACGGGATCGCACCAGAACTGCTTGCGGCTCGCGTCGTAGGCGTGATAGTACAGGCCGTTGAGGGGGTTGCGCATCAGGTCGTGCACCACCTGGAACATATGGAAGCTATCCGAGCAGGCACGGCGGTTGTGGAAGCTCAGCTCGTACTGCATGTAGAACGGCTGCGCCATGTACATGCCGTCGAGCCAGATCTGGTTGGGGTAGACGGCTTTGTGCCAAAACACACCCTCTTTGGTACGCGGCTGGGTCTCGAGCTGACGGTAGATGGTATCCATGGCGGCACGGTACTTGGGCTTGCCCACAAGGTCATAGAGTTTGTAGAGGGTTTTGCCCGCGTTGACGTTGTCGAGGTTGTACTCCTGGGGATCGTAATGCTTGATGGTGCCGTCATCCTGGACAAAGAAGTCGATATAGTCGTCGGCGAAGGTCAGGTAACGCTGCTCGCCGGTGATCTCGTACAGCTCGATGAGCGCCTTGATCATGCAGCCGTCAATGTAATTCCAGGTGTTCTCCTTGCCGGCGCGAAGCTTTTCGATATTCCAGGCCGGCGCCTGAGGCGTAGAGGTCTCGATCAACTGCTCGATATAACGGTCCAGAATCTGATTGCAACCCATTGCTGTCCCCTCTGACGTTATTGATGGGTGAACGTTTCCCCTAGTGTAACGCGAACGGGGATTATAGGGTGAACGTTAACCCTATAATCCCCGTGAACGGCAAACTTTTAACGGCAAACGGCGGTGAGGCCCGCAGCGATGCGATGCGCCAGGCGCTCATAGCCGGCAGGGCTGTAATGCAGACCGTCCGGCATGTAGAGCTCGCGGTGCTCCGGCAAAAACGGGCTGATGCCGCTTTGCGCATACAGGTCGATCACCGGCACCGAGTAGCGATCGCAGACCTCCAGCATCGCGCGCACATAGGCGTCTTGCGTCAGGCCCAGATGGTTGGCCTCGTTGCTTGCCGGAATATCCTTCTCGTGTTTGCCGCTCGTCTTGCACGGCGTCATAAACATCAGCTTTGCCTGAGGCGAGCGCGCCGTGATGGTGCGGATCAGGTAGTCGAGCGCACCGTAGAACTCGTGCACGTCCGTGCTGCCCAGCTCTCCCAGCGGCACGTTACGGCTAAAGTCGTTAACGCCGCCAAAGACGATGCAGATATCTGCCGTGTGATCGATGCCGTCCAAGCGCTCAACAAACGAATCGCTACGGTCGGCCTTGACGGCAATACGCGAACCCTTAATACCAAAGTTCTCGATCGTAGCGCCGCCCAGCAGCGCACCCAGGTGCGAGGTCCAAGAGATGTCGTTGCCTCCCCCGCCGCATCCGTTATCGCCCCAGGTGGTCGAATCGCCAAAGCAGCAGACGGTCGATTCGCTCAAGTTTTTCGTTTCCATATTCTTCTCCTCACCCGCACACCGGCGGTCATACAGGTACATACCGTTCATTCACAACATCCGAGGGGCTATGCGTGGGCGTATTCCGCAACTTGCGAATCGAGCCATTCGATATCCTCGGCAAGATGCGCCACGCCCAGGTGGTGTCCACCCGGGCAGACCTCGTGCAGAAGGTTTTCGTCCTTGCCCAGCAGCGCGTAGGCGTCGCGAACGATATCGAGCTGCTCGTCTACGTTCGCAAGCCCGCGGGCGCCGTTGAGATGGTCTTTCTCGCAGCTCTGAACCAAGAGCGGCCGTGGCGCGACAAGCGATGCAATGTCGCCCATGTCGAGCAGACGCCAGAGTCCAGGCGTGTAATTGCAGCTGCAATTGCCGTTGAGGTGCAGTAGCGAATCATCAACGCCGTACAGATAGCCCGAGACAAACGCCTTGCGCACGCGCGGGTCGAGCGCGGACAGGTACAACGTCATGTAACCGCCGCCCGAAAAACCAAAGCAGCCCAGGTCGTCCATGGCAATGTCACCGCGTGTCTCCAAGTAATCAATCAAGCGCATGTTGTCCCAGGCGTTGAGGCCCGCGACCGTAAGACCCAGCGGCTCGGCCATACGTGCTTGATTCAGACACGTACCGCGCAGGTAGCTGTTCTCGTCGTCGCCCTGACCCTTCCAGTCACGACGGTATCCCCAACCACGCGCATCGGGGCAGACGGTCACATAACCCATGCGCGCCAAACGCAGACCGTAGTCGTAATTGAACTTACGCACGGCATCGTCGACCGCCGGCACGCCCGCAACGCCGGCTATGCTTGCAGCACCCGCCCCCTGGTGACCATGCGGGCAGATATAGCAGCGCTTGAGTCCCCGCTCGTCAAGCTTGGGGCGGGACGGCTCCAACAGGTAAAACGGCATCCACACATCGTGCTCAACCTGCAGCACCGCATGAGTACGCACGATGCTGCCGGCAACCCGCACGCGATTGAGCTCACGAATCTCAATCGGGGCGCGGTCCATAAGCGAAAGACCCAAAATATCGTACAGACGAGTCCTGGTCGCAGCCTTCCATGCCTCAAAGTCTGTGGGAGTCTTGCCCGTAAATGCGGCCGAGCGCCCCTCGCGCTTCAGTCGGGCGCGCAGCGCAGGTTCGTCCTCGTAGTACGTCTCGATGTGCACGGTGCGGCCATTGGCAGATAGCCCGGCCGTCTCTACCGCATCACCGTCGCCGCCCTCGGGATCCCAACCATCCGTGCCGGCAAGCACTCGGTCACGCGCATAGCGTTCGGAATCCTGACCGGTCAGGCAATGCGCCCACGGCACCCAAGCGGCAGTATCACCCGCCGGGCCAAACAGGGCACCGCCGGCATACAGGGTGCCGTCATGTGCCGCTGGCTTATTCCAATCCCACCAACCCTCGAGTGAAATATGGGGGCCCAGCCAGCATTCGAGCAAAACGGTCTGGGCCCACTCGCGCCATGGACGACCCAGATAGACCGATCCGGGGGCAATGCCCTCATCGGCTGTAAACGAACAGCCATGAAACACAAATCCGTACGGCTCGCCCTGAGGCGTGGAGGCTGCCGTTACATACCCGTTGACATCCATATTGCGGTTGAGCGAGCGAATCTCACACCCCTCAAAGTAGGCACGCGCGCCGCCAAAGATAAAGTCGACATCGCCCTCGATCCGGCAACGTCGAAAATACTGCCGCCCCACGCGGCGCGGGGCGAACTGCTTGGGGCCTATAAAGCCGCCCGGCTTGGCCTCGCGCGGCGGCAGCGGCCCCAAAAAGAGCGTGTCCTGGTGTCCCTTAATGCAGCAGACATCGACAACCAGGCGGTCACCATCGGCATACAGGGCAATCGCCTGGCCGACCTCGCGCCCATCACCGGCGTTGTTTTCGATTGTTAGACCCGCAAGCGTCACGTCGTCGGCATCGACCAGCACCGTGTACGTACGGAAGGTGCCGAGTCTTCCATCCTGGCCGCTACCATCTTCCGAAGGCATCTTGGCACCCAGGCCTCCCACGATACGCACGCTGTCGGCCGTCTCGCCCTCGAGCGTCACATGCGGACGACGAATTTCGACCCGTTCGCGGTACTCACCCGGCGCCACCAGCACGCGCACCGGCACGGTCGCATCGGGCACACACCGCTCCGCCGCCTCGAGCGCCGCCGAAATGCTGCGATACGCGCCTTCGCGTTCGAGCGATACCTCAAAGAGCTGTTCTTTACCACTCATCTGTCATTACGCTTTCTGTCACAGAACACCCACCGTGCAATACCGGCACCTATAGATTGCGTGCGACAGCCGGGCAGACCCGACCGTCGCACGCCTCAACATGCCGTATTCACTTGTGCAGGAGCACTACCCTACGCGCGGATAACCTTGTCGACGTTTTGCAGCTGCAGCTCGTCGCCATCCTGACCCTCGATGCGCACGTTCTGCAGGTCGAGGACTTTCACGTTCTGCGCGATGATGCCCTGGCGCACCATGGGCTCCACGCCGCAGGCCATGGCCGGCACAAAGGGCTCGGCATCGGCGGCAAAGGTCACATGGACATCCTGGAACGTCAGGCGCGTCACCTTGCTCTCGGGAAGGCCCGTGATATAGGCCGCGGCCGCATGGCAGTTGATGGCCTCGATATCGCAAAACGTCGTGGCGCCAAAGCCGGGCGTACGGTCGTCGACGGGCAGCGCCTCGCGAGACTGCACGTAGTCGGTCTTGCCGTCCTTGTCGCAGAAGTAGAACGAGTTGACCACGAAGGGCGTGAGCACCTTATCCATGCGAATGTGCTCGAAGGTGATGCCCTCGTTGACGGCGTCCTTGCCGCGTCCGCGGCGTGTCTTGACGCGCAGGCCGCGGTCGGTGCGCTCAAAGAGGCACTTGCTCACGGTGAGGTCCTTGATGCCGCCGGCGGCCTCGGATCCCAGCACCACGGCGCCGTGGCCGTCGTGCATGTAGCAGTGCGAGATCAGCACGTCGTGCGTGGCGGGACGGAGCTCGGGTTCAATGCCCAGTTTGCCGCTCTTGATGGCGATGCAGTCGTCCCCCACCGAGAACTGACAGCCAAGGATGCGGACAAAACCGCAGCTCTCGGGATCGAAACCGTCGGTGTTGTGGGAGTTCTTGGGACCCTCGATGGACAGGCACAGGGCATCGACGTGCTCGCACAGAATGGGATGGATATTCCACGCCGGGCTGTTGCGCACGGTAAAGCCGGCAAGACTCACGTTTTCGCACTCGGACAGGAAGATCATGCGCGGGCGGGCGATCTCGCGGCCCTCCTCGGGACGGAAGATGTTCTTAAAGTCCTTGTTCCACCAGTTGTCCTCGGCAAAATCGGTCTGGCCGTCGATGGCGCCGCGGCCATAGATGCACACGTCGTGCACGCTCAGGCCCGTAAAGGTCGAACAGTAGGTCGAGAAGCTCTCGCCCTCCCAACGGCCCAGGGGCAGCATATCGGTGCCGGCGTACCCAGCCCCCTCGTCACCCGTGACCATGCCCGGAATGTAGGCAAGCGCCGCGCGGTCGTGACGGGCCAGCAGCACCGCGCCCTCGGCGAGCTCGATGTTGATATTGCTCTTAAGGAAGAGGGACTTGATGCGGTAGTTGCCGGCGGGGATCAGCACGCGACCGCCCTTGGGGCAGGCCATGATGGCAGCCTGGATATTAGTGGTGTCGTCGTGCTCGGCATCGCCCTTGGCTCCGCAGTCGCGAACGTTGATGGTAAAGGGCTCGGCCGGCGTGGTGACGCCCACACTCAGCTCGCGCTCGCCGCAGACAAAGCGGATCAGGTTGCGCTTACCGGGAACCAGGCCGTCAACATAGGTCTCGACCGTGTTCGTGGTACCGGCGGGCTCATCGTTGACAAAAATCTCCCACGTATCGGCACAGGTAAAGTAGCCGCCATCGTCGAGCTCGATAACGGCCGCGCGGGCGTTGCGCCAGATAACGTTCGTCTCCATGGGTCTCTCCCTCAAATGTAATCAGAAGTTCATACTACTCGTTTTTAAAAAAGGGCCGTACCCGCCGGTGGATCTCCGGTGGCACGACCCTTTGGTTTGGACGATGCGCCTGCCCTACTCGGCGGGAATTACGCTGCCGTCCTGGAAGCCAACATTGTTGTGGGCGAAGCAGTCCTCGTACTTAAAGCCGGAGAGCTCCTCGCAAAGCGCCTTGACCTCGGGCTTGACGTCGGCCATCTTGCCACCCTCCTTGACACGGTGAATCTCGTCGCAAAGGATGTCGCACTGCTCCTTGTCAATCTTGATGCCGCGGGCAAGGACGGCCGCGAGCAGGAAGAAGCCGGCGCAGCCAATGAGCATGTAGCCGCAGATGTACAGAGGCACGGTGGCGGGCTGGGTCACGGCGTCGCTGTTGCCGGCGGTCTGAATGAAGCCGGAGGCAGCAAGGACGATAGCCCATACGTTGACGGCAACAGCCTGGGCGATCTGCTGGCAGAGCTGCTGTGCGGAGCTGTAGATGCCCTCGCGACGACGCAGGGTGATGAGCTCATCGACATCGGGGATGTAGTTGAGCAGAACATCGGGCAGATACTGGAAGCCAACGTAGAAGAACTTCCAGATGGCGAAGATGATGGGGTAGGCGATCATGGCGATGGCGACCGTGGAGGTGCCGTTGATCTGACCAAAGGCGAAGTAGTTGTAGGCGATGATGCACGCGGCGCAACCGACGTTTGCCAGGTACCAAGACTTGTGGAAGCCCTTCTTGGCCATGAGGGCGACCCAGATGGCGGTGCAGACGATAGCGACGACCTTGCCGGGCATCTCCATCACGGACTCGTAGGACTTAGGAATCTGCAGACAGTAGACGATGAAGAAGGACAGGCACGCAGACCAGCAGGCAGCGGCGAGCTTCGTGGAGACCTGCGCATACAGGACCTTGCGGAAGGACTTGTTGCGGAAGGTAGAGATAACGTCGATGAAAAACTTCTTGATACCCTCGCCGACGCTCTCGATCTTCTCCTGAGCGACCTCCTCGGGGGTGTGCTCCCACGTAGACAGGTACACGCAGAGCAGCGAGATTGCCATGACCGAAGCGTTAATCGTAGCAATAATGAAGTAGCTGAACGGGTTGGTCTCGCCGAAGGTGCCAAAGCCAAAGCCGACGAGTGCTGCCATCAGGAAGCCGGCGGCGTTACCAAAGAGGTGCTTGTAGCCGGTGAGGTACGTACGCTCCTTGAAGTCATCGGTCATCTCGATGGTAAGCGGCGACAGGTTGGCGGTGCAGAACGTGTACGCGACGTTGTAGATCAGGTACAACACAAAGTAGTACGGGAAACCAAACGGCGTAGCCACAAAGATGAGCGGCTCGGCGACCATCATCGGGATAGCCAGCAAGATCCAGAAACGGCGGCGGCCAAAGATGCGGCCGATCTTAGTAGCGTAGAAGTTATCGGCCACAAAGCCCATGAGCGGGCACAGAATGGCGTTGAGATAGATGGCGAACGAGCTGATCAGCGCAGCCTCGCCTGCGGACAGACCACACTCCGTGGACAGGAACAGCACCATGTAGCTGTGCGTAAAGCTCAGGGCACCGGAGTTGAGCATGCCGCCCATACCAAAGCCCAAGCGCGTCCAGAATGTGATCTTGCGCTTTTTACCGATCTTGTTAGTCATCGAGCTCCCTCTCTTTTCTCGATTGTCTTGTAACAAGACATTGGAGTCCATACCGATGTCTGTCTGCATATCGCCCACTCGTATGGTGAACGTTTAGCTAGATTATGCGCGATTGCGTATGATAGGTGAACGTTCACTTGTATATTATCCTTGAACGGTCGTTTTTTGCCGTTAAACGGACATCTGACTTGAAAAAAATCACGATTACATGGGTATTGAGTGGGTTTAAATTTGAGGTCGATTAGGTGAACGTTTATTGTTTTCGCCGCTCCCGTACCCTCAGAAAGACACGCCCGAACAGACAGAACAAACATGGCCCCGCCGGGAACACTCCCGACGGGGCCATGGTCAATAGCGCCCTATGCGAACCCATTTACCGCTACAGGCAGACGCCGTCCTTCCAGATGCTGATCTCGTGACAGCCGCGGCGCTCGGCACTCGTAAGCTTGCCGCTCGCCGTCTCTAGCACCAGCTGGTACAGGTCGTGGGCAGCCTCGTCGAGCGTACGCTCGCCCGTGGCGACCACGCCGGCGTTAAAGTCCATCCAGTTGGCCTTGTGGTCGCACAGACGCTGGTTGGTGAACACCTTGAGTGTAGGCGCCGGTGCGCCAAACGGCGTGCCGCGGCCGGTCGAGAACAGGATTACGTGGCAGCCGGCAGCCGTCAGGGCCGTGGTGGATACCATGTCGTTACCCGGGCCGCACAGCATGTTCAGGCCATGCTTGGTAGCCTGACCGGCATACGGCAGCACGTCGACGATGGGGGCAGATCCGCCCTTTTGCACGCAGCCGCAGCTCTTGTCCTCGAGCGTGGTAATGCCGCCGTCCTTGTTGCCGGGGCTCGGGTTCTCATAGACGACCTCCCCGTGGCTGATAAAGTAGTCCTTAAAGCCGTTGAGCATGTCGGCAGCTGCGTTAAAGACGTCCTGGCTCTCACAGCGATCGAGCAGAATGCTCTCCGCGCCAAACATCTCGGGAACCTCGGTGAGCACCGACGTGCCGCCGCGGGCGACGACCATATCGCTCACGCGACCGATCGTGGGGTTGGCGGTAATGCCCGAAAGACCGTCAGAGCCGCCGCACTTAAGGCCAATGACCAGCTCGGAGGCAGGAATGGGCTCACGCTTGGCCTGCTTGGCCAGGTCGGCAAGCTCGGACAGGATCTTGTGACCCTCGACCTGCTCGTCGGCTACATCCTGGCAGGCGAGGAATCGAACGCGCTCGCGATCGAAGTCACCGAGCTCGTCGAGTACCTGCTGGTGCGTGCAGTTTTCGCAACCGAGGGACAGGAACAGCACACCCGCAGCGTTTGCGTGACGCGAGAGCGCCACCAGCAGACGGCGCGTCTGGGCATGGTCGGCACCGGTCTGCGAGCAGCCAAAGGGATGCGGGAAGTAGTAAACGCCCTCCAGCGAGCCCTCGACCAGATCCTGAGCCTGCTCGCACATGGCACGTGCGACCTCGTTGACGCAGCCGACCGTGGGGATGATCCACAGCTCGTTGCGCGTGGCGGCGCGGCCGTCAGCGCGGCGGAAACCCATAAAGGTCTCGGGCTCAACCGGCTCAACGACCGGATGCGTCGGGTTGTAAGCGTACTCGACCTCGCCCGAAAGGTTGGTCTTGACGTTATGCGTATGAAGCCACTGACCGGGCTGGATGTCGCCCGTCACGTGGCCGATAGGAAGACCGTACTTGACGACGTCCTCCCCCGCCGCAATGGCACGCACGGCCATCTTGTGGCCCTGCGGAATATCCTCCGCGGCAACGACCTCGCCCACCCCGGGAACCGCGACAGCGGTGCCCTTGGCAAGCGGCGACAGCGCGACGATCACGTTATCGGCCGGATTGATCTGGATAGTGTTCATTACAAATGGTCCTAACCCTACAGGTTGAGCAGAAGTCAGCGGGCGCCCGCCAGTTGCCCGGCGGGCGCACAGAAGGATTTAGGCCTGGGCGTTGGCGAAGGCCTGTTTGGCGCCCTCGACGCGCACGACGGCAAGCGCGTTGACGACGAACTCCTCAAGGCCGGCAATCTGCGTAAGGTCCTCGCCCCACATCTGCTCGTTACTGAGCACGTCGTGCACCAGCTCGGCATCGTCTGCACCGGCGTGGGCAGCGTAGAAATCGAGCACGAAGGCGTCGTCCTGAGCGGTGTACTCGGTGCCGTCGGCACGGCGCAGGTGCAGGCCATCGCCCTCGCGGGACACAAGCTCCTGCGTATAGAAGGCAATGAGCGTAGCGAGGCTCGTCGCCAGGCACTTGGGCAGGCTGCCGGTCTCGGCAACATAGTCCTTGAGCGTGGGCAGGTCGCGAGCACGCCATTTGGCGGTTGAGTTGAGGCAAATGGAGAGCAGCGCGTGGTCGATAAACGGGTTGTCGAAGCGGTTCTCGACGGCGGCGGCAAAGGCCTTGCAGTCCTCGACATCCAGATCGGCGGCAAGCGTCGGGATGACCTCGTCGTAGAGCATGGTGTTCATGAAGCCACGGACGGTCTCGTCGTGCATGCAATCGCGCACGATGTCAAAGCCGGCAACCCAGGAGCCCGGAACAAAGGCAGTGTGGGCGCCGTTGAGGATGCGGACCTTGCGCTTCTTGTACGGGGTGACATCGGGGGTCACAAAGACGCCCGGCAGGCCGGCCTTCACGAAGGGCAGCTTCTCGGCAAGTGACTCGTCGCCCTGGATACCCCACATCTGGAAGGGCTCGCGCACGGCCAGGAAGGGATCTTCGTAGCCCAGGCGCTCGGCCACGGCAGCGGCCTCCTTGGGGTCGCGGATGCGGCCGGGGACGATAGTGTCGACGAGCGTGGTGCAGACGGTGCAGTCGTCGGCCATCCACTGCGCAAACTCGTCCTCCCAGCCCCAGTCGCTCACGTACTGGTTCATGATGCGCAGCAGCTCCTCGCCGTTGTGATCGATGAGTTCGCAGGCGAGCACAATGACGCCCGGCTTGCCGGCGGCCCAGCGGGTGTGGAGCACCTGGGCAAGCTTAGCGGGGAAGCTCGCGGGCGGCATGTCGTCGGCCTTGCAGGACGGATCGTAGGCAATGCCAGCCTCGGTGGTGTTGGAGACGATAATCTCCAAATCGTCGGAGACGGCGACCTCCATCATGGCGCGGTAGTCGTCCTCACGATACGGATTGAGGCAGCGGCTGCAGGCGCTGATCACACGGGACTCGTCGACCGTGTTGCCGTTCTCCTTGCCGCGCACCAGCACGGTGTACAGGTCGTCCTGAGCGTTAATGCCGTCGGCAAAGCCAAAGGCACCGCTGATGGGCTGGACCATGACAACCTTGCCGTTCCAGCCGGTTGCCTCGTTGCCCATGTCAAAGAAGCGGTCGACAAAGGCGCGCAGGAAATTGCCCTCGCCAAACTGCAGAACCTTCTCGGGCGCGTCCTTGGGCAGCAGGTAGCCCTTGTAGCCGATCTTCTCGAGCGTCTCGTAGCTGATGTTCTCCATCGATGTCTCTCCTTAGATTGCTGTTAGCGTGCAGGCAAAACGGGGGCGCCGCGTGTGGCAACGGCGCTCCCGAGTTCGGTGTGATTCGATGCGGATTTAGGCCTCGACGGTATCCAGGTCAAAGCCAAAGTAGCGGACCGCGTTGTTGTAGCTAATGTCGCGCACGATGGCTCCCAGCAGCTCCATGTCGGCCGGATACTTGCCCTGCTCGACCCACTCGCCGATTACGCCGCACAGCACGCGACGGAAGTACTCGTGACGCGGGTAGGACAGGAAGGAGCGGGAATCGGTAAGCATGCCCACAAAGTTGCCCAGCACGCCCTCGTTAGCCAGAGCCGTGAGCTGCTCGCGCATACCGATCTCGTTGTCGTTGAACCACCAGGCAGAGCCGTTCTGGATCTTGCCGGCGGTCGGAGCCTCCTGGAAGCAGCCCATCACGGTATCGATCATGGTGTTGTCGATGGGGTTCAGGCTGTACAGGATGGTCTTGGGCAGACCCGTGGACTCCTGGATGGAGTTGAGGAAATCGGCCAGCTGGTCGGACGGCGTGTAGTTGGAGATACAGTCGTAGCCGGTGTCGGGACCGAGCTTGGCGAACATAGCGCGGTTGTTGTCACGCTTGCAGCCAAAGTGCAGCTGCATGGCCCAGCCAAGGCGGACATACTCGCCGGCGACGAACTGCATAAAGGCCGTCTTGTACTTGAGGACCTCGTCCTCGGTAAGCGGCTCGGCGGCAAGGCCCTTGGCAAAGATAGTCTCGATTTCGTCGGCGGTAGCCGGAACGTACATAACGTAGTCGAGCGCGTGGTCGGAAGCGCGGCAGCCCAGCTCGTGGGCAACGTCGTAGCGCTTGGAGATGGCAGCCTTCATGCCCTCGAAGTCGCTGATCTCAACGCCAGCAACCTCGGAGAGATGCTTGCAGTAGTCGGCGAACTCCTGGCCACGCTCGATGCGCAGGGCGGCATCGGGGCGCATGGCGGGAACGACCTGAACGTCAAAACTGTCGTCGGCGGCAATCTTCTTGTGCCACTCAAAGCTGTCGGCGGGGTCGTCGGTAGTGCAGATCATGCGGACGTTGGACTGCTTGATGAGGTTGCGGCAGGTAAAGCTGGCCTCGGCGAGCTTGGCGTTGGCAAGGTCCCAGACCTCCTGAGCGGTTTTGCCGTTCAGGACGCCCTCGTAGCCAAAGTAACGCTTAAGCTCCAGGTGGCTCCACTCAAAGACGGGGTTGCCCACGCAGCGGCCCAGGGTCTCGGCCCACTTCTGGAACTTCTCGCGAGCAGGGGCATCGCCGGTAATGAAGCGCTCGTCGACGCCGTTGGCACGCATTAGGCGCCACTTGTAGTGGTCGCCGCCCAGCCAAACCTCGGTAATGTTCTCAAAACGCTTGTCGTCCCAGATCTCCTTGGGAGAAATGTGGCAGTGGTAGTCAACGATGGGCATACCCTCGGCAAAGTTGTGGAACAGTTCCTCGCCGGTTTTGGTGCTCAGCAGGAAATCCTGATCGTCCATGAAGTTTTTCATCAAACAACCCCTTTGTTGGCGGAGCGGGCACACGATGCGCTCGTTATCCTCTAGGTGAACGTTCACTATACTAATTCATTGCGACTTAAAAGGTGAACGTTCACCTAACCACCATGGGGTGAACGGTCGATTTTGTCCGTTCAACGGTTGTTGGAGCCGTGACACGCATGCATTGCGGATGGACTAACGTCCCCGAACACCGAACCTGGGCGTTTTTGCTCAGGTGGGTCATGTCTCGGCGTACATTTTTGGGAATATTCAGCATCGGGGCGTACTGCGCACCGTCCTCGACGCCCTATTTGATGCGCATATCGCGCCCGATCGGCATAAAAAAGTGCCTCCGATGGCGATTTACGCCATCGGAGGCACTTAAAACAGTCGTTCTGAGCCTCTTTCGGAACACGCCATTGCTGAATACTCCAAAAAATGCACGCCGCAAGAGGGGGTACCTGACCAAACGGCTAAATTCCCGCAAGCTCGCAGTAGCGGTCGACGTTGCTGGCAAACACCATCTCCACAGCACCCTTCTGCACGGGCTCCGCCGGAGTTTTACCCCACAGCAAATACTCGCCCAAGGTCTTGGCACCACGGTAGGCCAAGCTCACCGGGTCCTTATAGACGATATTGGTAAAAATGCCACGGCGTAAGGCCAGGGCGCTCTCGGGGAACAGGTCGTTGCCGATCACCATGACCTTGCCGGCCTTGCCGCTCGAAACAAGCGCATCGGCGACCACCTCGGAACCAACGGCAAAAACGCTACAGATGAGCTCGGGAGCATCCGGCGCACTCAAGCGCTGCTCAAGCTCGCGCTCGAGCTGTTTGACTTGCGCATGGGCACCGGCAAGGTCCTCAACCCGCCATGGAATATCGTGCTCGCGCAGGTAATTATGAAAGGCGCGGGCGGTCAGATAGTGCGAGTCGGTATAAGGGTCGCCCGCCAACAGGAGCACGCGGGCGTCAGCCCCAGAAGCGTGGACCAGATTTGCCGCCTGCTCCGCCATAAGACTGCCCGCCGCGGAATAGTCCGCCAGACTGGCACCCAGGCGATCGAGGTGCGGGCGGTCGCCGTCTACGAGCTCGATTGTCACGCCCGCCTCGGCAATCTGCCTCAAGAGCTCGGTTGCGCGGTCATCGCCCGGAACATAGGCAAGCAGGCCATCAATCTTCTCGCCCACCTGCAGACGCTCATCAATCTGCTCGAGCGCATCGGCGTAGCCACCCACGCCAAATTCAACGCGCTCAACCGTAATGCCCTGATCGATGACCTCCTGCTCAAAGCGGTTGCAGCCTTCCCAAAGGTAACGGAAAAAGTACGCCCCCTCGCGCGATGCGCGGGGCAGGCAAAACACCAAGTTGATATCCTTGCGGCGCAGGCTCGAGGCACTTGTGTTGCGGTGGTAACCCATGGCCTCGGCCTTGGCATTCACCTTGGCACGCACGGATTCGCTCACGCCGGCCTTGCCCGTCAGGGCCTTATGCACGGTATTGATGGAAACGCCAAGCTCGGCGGCTATGTCCTTCATGGTTACGCGAGCGCTCATGGGGTTACTCCGTTATAGATAAGTTGCCAATTAACAGTACAGGTAACGATACCCCAAAATCACCCTTCAACTCGCCACGCTCGCCCCCAAATGTGCAAAGCGCCCCGCGAACGGATGCTCGCGGGGCGCTTGGATGACGGACCTTACTTGATACCGCGGCCCAAGTCTTCGGCAATTTTGTCCACGCCCTTAAGTGCGGCGCAGGTCTTTTTGTTGGAACAATGTCCTGTGCAAACGCCACCTTGAGCGCAGTCGGCGCAGGTGCCCTTGCGATAAATGCGCACGCACACGGCGACAAACGCAATACCGATAATAGCCAGTACAACAATATCGATAGGTGCCATAGCAAGCCTCCTCTAGTTAACCATCACTTACTTTACCCCATTCTCCACCTGCCAATAAGGGACAGGTATATTTTGGTCGGTTTTATCTGCGGAAACGCCACATCTCCCTCACCAAAAAGCCCGAGTGTCGCTGGGACACCCGGGCTCGTGGAAAGGGGCTGATCCTTATTCGGACTTAAGCGGAAACTGCAGCGGAAGCGGTGTTGGTCTCGTCCTCGTCGGTCCAAGCGTGCTTGGGCATGGGACGGAAGATCTGGAAGAGCATCGCAACCAGCAGAACGATGGCTACAACCGTCCAAATACCAAACTGGCCAAGGACAAGCAGGTTGTAGAACTGGTTGATGAACAGGCCGATCACCCAGGCAAAGGCGCACTCGTAGCCGATGGCAATCGCGGTCCACTTGCCGGAGTCCATCTGGTTGCGGATAGTGCCCATGGCGGCAAAGCACGGGGCGCACAGCAGGTTAAAGGCGCCAAAGGCAACGCAAGCGCCCATGGTGGGGAACATGCCCGCAAACGCGGTCCACAGGCTCGGGTCGGTCTCGGCGGCGTCGGCAACGGACAGCAGCGAGCCGGCGGTGGCGACGACGTTCTCCTTGGCGACAAGTCCAGAGACAGTCAGCGCGGTGGCCTGCCAGGTGCTAAAGCCGAGCGGGGCGAAGATCCAAGCGACCAGGTTGCCCAGCATGGCGAGCACGGAGTAGTCCATAAACTCCTCAGGGATGCCGTCCATCGCAGGCAGGAAGCCGAAGGAACCGTTGTAGCTACCAAAGTTGGAGAGGAACCAAACCACGACGGTGGACGCGAAGATGACCGTGCCGGCCTTCTTGATAAAGGCCCAGCAGCGCTCCCATACATGCAGCGCCCAAGAGCGGATTGCCGGGAAGTGATAGGCGGGAAGCTCCATAACGAACGGCGTCGGGCGACCGGCGAAGAGCTTGGTCTTCTTGAGCATGAGGCCCGAGGCGATGACGGCAAAGACGCCCAAGAAGTAGAACAGCGGGCTGATCCATGCGGCGGTGGTGGAAGAATCGCCGATGATGGAACCCATGAGCAGAGCGATGATCGGCAGCTTGGCGCCACAGGGAATGAACGTGGTGGTCATGACCGTCATGCGGCGGTCCTTCTCGTTCTCGATGGTCTTGGTGGCCATGACGCCGGGGACGCCGCAGCCCGAGGACACGAGCATGGGGATGAAGGACTTACCGGACAGGCCAAAGCGGCGGAACACGCGGTCCATGATGAAGGCGACGCGGGCCATGTAGCCGCAGTCCTCCAAGAAAGACAGCATCACGAACAGCAGGAACATCTGCGGCACGAAGCCGAAGATGGCGCCCAGACCGCCGACGATACCGTCACAGACCAGCGAATCGACCAGGCCACCGTCCTCGGTGCCGCCCGCCACAAGGGCATCGTGCACCACGGTGGTAATACCCGGAACATAGGGGCCGTACTGTGCCGGGTCGACCGAGTCGGCGGCGTCACCCGCAGCCTCGACAGCTGCGTCGTAGGCGTCGCGGCCCTGGCCGAGCACATACCAACCGTCGGTGCCAAAGAGCTGGTCGTTGGTGAAGTCGGTCACCGTGCCGCCCAGGGTGGAAACGGCGATGTAGTACACGCAGAACATGATGACCACAAAGATCGGCAGGCCCAGGATACGGTTGGTAACCACGCGGTCGATCTTCTCGGAGGCGCTCATCTTGGCCGGAGCTTTGGTCATGCACTCGTCGATAATGTGGGCAATCACGCCATAGCGCTCGCCGGTGATGATGGACTCGGCGTCGTCGTCGCAATCCTGCTCGCACTGGGCGACCAGCTGCTCGACGCGAGCGGCCTTCTCCTTGGTGAGGTTGATGAGCTTGCAGGCGTCCGCGTCGCGCTCAAACAGCTTGACAGCGTAGTAGCGACGCTTGTTGGCGGGAACGCTCGCCGGCAGGTTGTTCTCGATGTGGTCCAGAACGTCCTCGATGGAGGAATCGAACTTGTGCTCCGGCACCTGGCCCTTGGAAGCAGCAGACTTCTTGACCTGCTCGAACAGCTCCTTGATACCCTTGTTTTTAAGGGCCGAGATCATCATGACCGGGCAGCCAAGCTTCTTGGAAAGCTTGTCCGTGTCGATCTTGTCGCCGTTCTTCTCCACGAGGTCGGCCATGTTGAGGGCCACGACCACGGGCAGGCCGGTCTCGATAACCTGAAGCGCCAGGTACAGGTTGCGCTCGAGGTTGGTGGCATCGACCACCTGGACAACGACATCGGGCTCGCCGCTCATGAGGTAGTCGCGCGAGCACTGCTCCTCGGGGCTGTAGGGGGAAAGCGAGTAGATGCCGGGGAGGTCCGTGATGGTAACGTTCTTGTCGCTTAGGAGCTTGGCTTCCTTTTTCTCAACCGTGACACCGGGCCAGTTGCCAACGTAGCCGTTGGCGCCGGTGATCAGGTTGAAAAGCGTGGTCTTGCCGCAGTTGGGGTTACCCGCCAGCGCGACATGGATCTGAGAATCCGCCATTCAATCCTTCTTCCTTGTGTGCCCGCGCTGTCATCTCCGAGCGGGCTGGATATTGTGCTTCAACGTTGCATTGCTAAGTTAGAAAAACCTAACTTTACCTGCAAGAATACATGCCGCTGGCCCTTACTGGACCTCGACGACGGCAGCCTCCTCCTTGCGGATGGAAAGCTCGTAGCCGCGCACGTTGATCTCGACCGGATCTCCGAGCGGTGCGACCTTTACGACCTTAAACGACGTGCCCTTGATGAGCCCCAGGTCCATAAGGTGACGGCGCAGTGCACCCTCACCGTGAAGCTTGACGATGGTAGAGCTCTCGCCCACCTTGACGTCACCCAACGTCTTCATGTACTTGTCCCCCTTTCAGCTTTTTGCGAAATGCTACGAACTAACCGACGGTCATGATGTGCATGGCAACCTTGGAATCGATACCAAAGCGTGCACCCAGCACCGTGACGATGATATTGGCGCCACTCGAGCTCACCACGTGGATCTCGTTGCCCTCGACAAAGCCGAGGTCCTTGAGATGGTGCTTCATATCCTCATTGCCCTTTACGCGAGACACGCGCACGGTTTCGCCCGCTTTTACCATCGAAAGCGGCATAGCCGGCATCTGCGGTCCGCAAGACATGAGTGAGCTCCTAACGTCAGTTCGTCCTCAACATCGACGCAGCAAAAGTTAACCACGTCTATGTTCGCTATAGTAAACTAGCACGTGGTTAACTTTTTGGAAAGGGTCCCCATTTAGATTTCGAAAAAGTTTCCTATACGAAACAAAAAGGCGCGGCAAAGAGCTGTCCTTTGCCGCGCCCTGTCATGCTTAGAGCGAGAGGTTTCTGATCGATGTGACGCAGGAAGCCTCGTCTACGCCCGAAACGCGGAAGATGATGTCCTCGCCGCACTCGCCGTAGAGAGCCATGAGCCCCATTACATCGCGGCCGTCGGTATGGCGATCGCCGATACTGACCGATACGTTGCTACGATGCTTGGCAATGATGTCGTAAAGCAGCGCAACCGGGCGGGCATGCAGTCCCAACGGATCTTTAATCGTCTTTGTAAACTCGACCATGTCCCCTCCCGCGGCATCGCACATTCGGCCGGCAAACCCAACCACGTGGTAGTTATTGTAGCGTTAGATGCTTGTCGAGAGCTCCTCTGAACACCTCGTGGGCAAAAAGTGGCAAATATGAGTACTGTCACCGATTTAGTAGCAGCAAAATCGCGAGCAAAGTGCCTGCTTTGAGCGATTCGAAGAGGTTGAAAGCCGTCAAACGCCCTTTAAAGGGGGTTAGATAAATTGATTTTGAGCCCGTTTTTGCTCAGAACAGGCCGAAAAATATGACACCTCTTTTGCAACAGTACTCATATTTGGCATTTTTTGACCACGGGGTCCAAAACCATGCCCCAAAACACAAAAGGAGGGGCCTCGTAAGGCCCCTCCTTAGGAAAGGGAATCGATTTATTCCACAGCCGTAGATTAATCCTAGCCGCTACTCCATCATGTCGAGGACGGAGGGGCGAAGCTCGTTCTCGGCGGCCTCGGGATCGGTCTCGCGCAGGCGGTTGATGTAGCGGTTGTACCACATCACGGCAAGGCCCAGGAAGACAACTACACCGCCAACGTTGTAGACCAGCGTCAGCCACAGAGGCTGATCGAGCGGAATGGTGCCGCAGATAAGCACGAAGCAGAAGACAACGAGCAGGAAGGCGGCAATGACCAGACCGAAGGTGCGCGAACCCATACGGAAGTCGCGGGGCGCAGCGTCGAAGTTCTTGCGCAGCATAAAGTAGGCAAGCAGAATCAGCAGCGGCGGGAGCAGAGCGGTGGCAGCCGTCATGTTGGTGACGATCATGAGCAGGTCGTCTAGGTTGCCGGAGCCCAGGGCCGGGATGATCAGGATGGGGACGACGATGGCGAACTGCAGCCGGGCAGCGCGGGCAGGAATGCCGTGCTCGTTGAGCTCGACGATCTTGCTACCAAAGACGCCCTTGGGGATCTCGGTGAAGAAGACCTTGATGGGAGCAGAGGTCCACATCATGAGGGAGCCCAGCGTGGCGGCAAGAAGGATCAGGCCAATGACGCGCGTGGACACTTCCATGGGAATGCCAAAGTGGGCAAAGACAGCGCCGAATACGTCGAAGATACCGGTGGAGATGGCAACGCCGCCCTCGGGAATGAACAGGTTGACCAGCAGCGAAGCGCCTGCATACAGAAGGCCGATGGTCAGGCCGGCGATAACGACGGTGCGCACGAAGGCCTTGACGCCACCCTTAAGGTCGTTAAGGAACACGCCGACAGACTCAGCGCCGCCAACGCCCTGGATGATCCAGGCAAGCGTACCGAAGAAGCCCCACATAGTTGCGAAGTTGCTCGTGTCGGGAGCCATGTTAGCGGGGGTAGGAGCCGTAGCGAACTCGACGCCGCCAAAGGCAGCAGCCAGGGACAGCAAGATGAACACGGCAGTCAGGCCGAGAGCCGCGGTCGAGCCGAAGGAGGAAATGGAGCCGATCCACTTAGCACCCTTGGTCGAAACCCACGTGGCGATAGCAAAGACGACGATCTCGATAATGGTGATCCACAGCTGCGAGAGCTCGGCATTGGCACCAAAGAACACGTAGCTCGCGTAGATGATGACGTTAGGCAGGACGGACGCAAAGTAGAACAGGTTAACGAACCAGTAGCTAAATGCCGTCAGGAATGCCCAGCGACCGCCCATCGAGGTCTTGACCCAGGCGTACACGCCCGACTCGGAGTCCTTGTTAAGGCCGACGAATTCGGCGGTAACCAGGGTATAGGGGACAAAGTACAAAAGCGTAGCGAAAAAGAACGACGGCGCAGCTGCCAAGCCGATGGCCGCGTTGTTGTTGATGATGTTCTTGATACCGAACACGGCGGCGACCGTCATGCCCAGCAGAGCGAACGAACCAATCGTTCCTCGTTTTTCAGAGCTCATAAGCCCTCCCAATCATCCGTTATATCTCATCTAAAACCGTCCGGACTGCAAGCGCAATCGTGGACGACGCACCTGCTAAGGGGAATGGGGAAAAGGGAGTCAACAAAGCCATCCCCCTTAACGGCGCGAAGCAAACGTCCAAACGGACGAATACTACTTGTTGGGGAAGGAATAACCTTCAACCGTCACGTGCAGTACCACGACGCGGGGATCCGCGACATCGGCCACGACACGGTAGGCCTCGTCGATCTCGACGACGGCAACGCCGCCGGCGGGAATCGTCACGGTCTCCCCCGTACCCTCAAAGCGCTCGCGATCGTCGATATCGCTGTAGGCGCGCGTGCGGGTAAGATCCGTCTTGGAAGCCACCTCGACAGTCAGGTCGCCGTCGAGCGGGGCGAGCACGGCATGGTAGCGACGGTGACCGACCAGGTCGGCGGTAGCCGCCTCGTGGGCGTTCACCCACCAGTACACCAACGAGTCGCCGATGGAGTACGCCACGTCGTGCTGCAGGTCGGCAACGCCATCGAGCGCCTGACCGGTGCGCATCCACTTCTTGACAGACTTCATCTGAGCGTCGAAATCGGCGCGCGAGTTAAAGACATGCATGACTTATGCCTCCTTAATAGGTGCCAGCGCCTGAGCCAGATCGGCAGACGTCAGCGGTCGCAGGGACACCTCAAAGCTGAAGCTCTCAAAACGGGTGCGGTAGGAATCGAGTACCTCGGAACCCCAAGAGTTCGAGCCAAGGCCGAGCAGCTGGTCGTTGATGTTGACCGTGACCGTATCGCCCTTGACAAGGTCGTAGACGTGCTTGGCGTTATCGATTGCCTCGCAGCTATAGGGCCATGCCGAGAACGAGAACGGGTTGGAGGCGGCATCAGCCGGACGAGTCACCAACACGCCGTCACCGTGACTGGAGCGCAGGGCAACCCAGCGGGTACCCTCACGGTTGGCGCAGTCCTGAGGCATAACGTAGGGCGTAAACATGTCGTCGACCGTAGTGCGGTAATGACCGACCGGGTTGGCGCGCAGCGAGTCCGGATAGTTCTCGCCCGGGCCGTGGCCGTACCACTCGACGGCACGATTGCAACCGGGGACCTCGAAGGAGATGCCGATGCGCGGGATGATATCCGAGTAATCGCCGTAGGGCTCGCCGGAAACCTTGAGGTCGACGCGGCCGCTCGGAAGCACGGTGTAGACGAGCTCGACGCGCATGCCGAACGCGCGGACGGGAGGAGCGATACGCTGGCTCACGGTAACGACGACCGCATTGCCATCCTGCTTCCAAGAAACCTTGCGGGTAGACGTCTGCATCACATCGATGAAGTTGTCCTTCCACAGGGAGTCATACTCCTGGGCGTGGTTATCGACGAGCGGATGCCAAAAACCAACCTGGGGGCCAGAAGCCATTACGTCGCGGCCGGATGCCTTCCACTCGCTCACGGTACCGTTAACTTTGTTGAAGGTCAGCTCACCGTTGAGGGAGTGAATGCGGATCTCCTGCTCGGTCTCCTCGACCGTAAGCTCAGGACGAGCGGGGGCGGCGATGGCCGGCGCCGGATGGTTTGCGATGGCAAACTGGCTAGCGCCCAGCTGGAACATCGGCTCGCACCAGACGTGAGCGGCCATGGTGTAGGCGCGCACGGTCAGCAGGGTCTCGCCCACTGCGGCCTCGCGAATCACCAGTGGCAGCTGGACGGACTCGCCGGGGGCAACCGCGCCGGGCATGAGCGTCTTGCGGCAGACCACGTCGCCGTCCACCAGGGTCTCGGCCGACAGGCAGACATCCTCGAGGGTGGTGAACCAACGCTTGTTGGTGACGGTCAGCTCGCCTGCCTCGGCGTCATAAGCCATGCGGACCGGGCAGATAACCTGGCCGTACTCGGTAAGGCCCGGACTCGGCTGCTGCCAGGGGAACACCATGCCATCGATGCAGAAGTTGCTGTTGTTGGGGTAATCGCCGTTGTCGCCACCATACATATCGTAGGCAACGCCGTCCTCGGTCACAGCAGCCAAACCGTGGTCGCACCATTCCCAAATGAACTGGCCCTGGATGCAATCCCAACGATCGAAGACCTCCTGGTACTCGGACAGGCCTCCGGGACCATTGCCCATGGAGTGACCGTACTCACAGTTGATGCGCGGCTTGGGGAATGGGTGCTCGCCAAAGTCGTTCATCTGCGAAACACGGGAGTACATCGTGGAGATAACGTCGACGGTATCGGCGTTGCGGTCCTCCTCATAATGGACCGGACGATCATCGAGCTCGTGAGCCTTGGCGTACATCGCGCGGATGTTGCAGCCATAGCCGCTCTCGTTGCCCATCGACCACATAATGATGCAGGCGTGGTTGCGCTCCTGCATCACCAGGCGCTCAATGCGGTCGACGTAGGCCGGCTCCCATGCCGGATCGTCGGTGACCAGGGCGATGTTGCCGATATTCTCGAAGCCGTGGCTCTCCATATCGGTCTCGGCGACCAGCATGATGCCATACTCATCACACAGCTCGTAGAAGCGCGGGTCATTGGCATAGTGAGAGGTGCGCACCGCGTTGATGTTGTGCCGCTTCATGAGCTCCAGGTCGCGGCGCATGCGATCGAGGCCCACGGCGCGGCCCTTGTGATCGTCGTGATCGTGGCGGTTGACGCCATGCATCTTAAAGTAGGTGCCGTTGAGGTAGATATGATTGCCCTCGACCGTCACCTCGGCAAGACCCTGGCGATGCGGAACGTACTCGCTGGCCTCGTCGCCATCGTAGACCTCAAACGTAAGGTCATAGAGGAAGGGGTCCTCGGGATTCCAGAAGTGGGCATCGGCAACGCTGCACTCGGCATGGCCGTCGACGCACTCACCCGTAGCCACCACGTTTCCGCCATCGCTGAGCGTATACACAACGCGGGTAGCGCCCTCGGCCACCGTATCGAGCGTGATCAGAGCGGCATCGCCCTCGCGGTGCGTGCGGAACCTAAAGTCGACCAGGTGCGCGGCGGGACGCTGCATAAGGTACACATCGCGGAAGATGCCCGAGGCCCACCACATGTCCTGATCCTCGATATAGCTGCCATCACTGTACTGCAGAGCCTTGACCGCAAACAGGTTGTCGCCCTCGACGAGCGCGTCGGTCACGTCAAACTCGGCAGACAGGCGCGAACCCTTGGTCATGCCGATAAACTGACCGTTGACGTACAGCTCACCATAGCTCTCGATGCCGTCAAAGCGAATGATCTCGCGAGCGCCGGCAGGCACGGCGGGAAGGTTGACGATGCGCTGGTAGACGCCCGTGGGGTCGTCGGAGGGAACGAACGGCTGATCCACCGGGAACGGGAAACCCTCGTCGGTGTAGGCAAGGTTGCCATAGCCATCCACCTGCCACAGGTGCGGAACCTCCACGTGATCCCACTCGGGCTCGTACGTGGAGAGCTCCTCGTTGGAAACGGCAGCAGGCCCCTCAAAGAGGCGGAACTGCCACGAGCCGGACAGCTGGACAAACCCGCGCGACAGCTCGCGGCTGTACGTAGCGGCGAGATCGGCGGTCTCGTAACCCATAAAGTACGCATGGGGTGCCAGGCGGTTCCTGTGGGTGAGCGCTTGGTTTTCCCAATCGTTAATGGCGTCCATGGTGATGCTCCTTCGTCATCGTAGTGATTCTTGTGCAACCGGTTGTCCTTATCTTACGGGCGATGCAAAAAATTGTGCAACCGGTTGTCCGCTGAACGGTCGATTTGGTCGGATTAACGGTGCAACCGGTTGTACAGCTGCGACACTTATGTCACCCTGAGTATCGAAACTCAGCGCAAAACATCGTTCTTAAGCTCGTAGGCAACCGCCACGCCCGCTGATATCTCACCCACACGAGACGTATTCGATTGCGGCTTGGTTGCAAAACGACACCTGTCACCGGATATCATGAACGCTGTTCAGGTGCACTATAGTAAGCTGTATCCGCACCAGCCCGTATCAGTGACAACATCGACCGCATTTTCCAGGAGACGCCATGACCCAACCAGTTCGCACCGCACCTACGCTTGCCGAGGTTGCCGCAGCTGCCGGCGTGTCGCGCTCCACGGCATCGCGCGCCCTCAACGATTCGCCCCGCATTAGCGAGGAAACCAAAAAGCGCGTCCGTGCGGCGGCCAAGGAAGTCAATTTTGTCCCCAACGCTCGCGGCCGAGCGCTCGCTGTCGGGCGCACGGAAATCATCGCCGTGCTCGTGACCGAGCCCCTGAGTGAGCTCTTCAGCGACCCCACCTATAGCGAATTTTTGAGCGGCATTACCGAGGAACTGTCGGAGTCGTCCTATCTGCCCGTTATCTTGCAGGCGTCTTCTACGCATGAGCGCAACCGCGCACGCGAGCACTTTGAGCGCCGCTCGTTCGACGCCGTGATCGACGTCTCCCCCTACAAGGGCAGCGAGCTGCTCGAGGTGCTGCGCGAGCTGGGCGTACCCACCGTGTTGTGCGGCCAGCTCGAGGGCCACCCCTATCGCGATGTGTTCTCGACGGTCTACTCTGACGACGAAGAGGGTGGACGCTTTGCGGCACTCGCTATGAAAGAGCGCGGGCGCAAAGATATCGTCGCCGTGTTGGGACCGCAAGACAACCCCGCTGTTGTCGACCGCCTGCGCGGCTACCGCACCGTCCTGGGCGAAGACCTCCCAGGCGCAAACGTTATCTATACCGGCTGGAACAGCGGAGACGGCTATCAGGCCATGCACCAGATCCTCGCGCGCGAGATTGCTTTCGATGGCGTGCTCTGCGGATCGGACCGTATCGCGGCTGGCGTCATCACCGCACTCAACGAGGCAGGCCTATCCGTTCCGGCGGACGTTTCTGTCGTCGGCTTCGACGATCACGAGATTGCGGCGCGCTGCGTCCCCGCACTCACGACCGTCCGCCAGCCCCTGCGCGAAGAAGGCCACATGGCCGCCAACATTGCGCTCGACATGATCAAGGGCGCCGAGCCCACCACCTCCGTGATGCACATGCAGCTCGTTCAGAGAGACTCGCTGTAGGAAACTGGGCCGGGCTTTTCGCCAGACAGTTGTTGCGGAAAGCCTGCCCCGTTTTGAGCGCTCATTCTGGGGCACAGTTTCCGTTAGACCGCTCAAGCGGAAACTGTGTCCCATTATTTTGCCGAATTCTGGGTCGCGCTTTCCCAGAGGACCCCCTTTGGGAAAGCGCGACCCGTTCTGGACGCAGATTCCGGGACGCACTTTCCGCAACGCCCGGTCATCCCATGCCCTCACAATCTCGGCGTATAAAAAACGAGGGAAGGCACGTGTCCCTCCCTCGTTACGGGCAATATGTAGCCGCTTGCCTACATCAGGCGCAGGCTGACGTCCTTGAGCTGGGCGCCGCTAACGGCACTCGGGGCGCCCGACATGAGGTCGGAGCCGCTGGCCGTCTTGGGGAACGCCATGACGTCGCGGATGGAGTCGGAACCGGTGAGCAGCATGCACACGCGGTCCAGACCCAGAGCGAAACCGCCCATCGGGGGTGCACCAAACTTGAGCGCCTCCATGAGGAAGCCAAACTGCGACTCGGCGCGCTCCTCGGTAAAGCCCAGGAGCTTGAGCATGGACATCTGCATCTCGGCGTTGTGGATACGCATACCGCCGCCGCCGGCCTCAAAGCCGTCCATGACAAAGTCGTAGGTGCAGGAACCGGCTGCCAGCGGGTCGGCCTCAATCTTGGCGATGTCGGTCTCGGTCGGCAGGGTAAAGGGCTGGTGCTCGGCAGCATAGGCCTTGCGATCCTCGTCCCAGTGGAACAGCGGGAAGTTGACGACCCACAGGAAGTCGTGGCCCTCGCGCTTGATCTCGAGCGCGTTAGCCATGTGGGAACGCATGCCGCCCAGGATCTCGTCGGAGAGCAGGCGCGGGCCGGCGGCGAACATCACAAGGTCGCCGGGCTCGACGTCCATGCGCTCGCGCAGAGCAGCCATCTCCTCGTCCGAGAAGAACTTGACGATGGGGCTGTTGATGGAGCCGTCCTCGCGGAAAGCGATCCAGGCCAGGCCCTTGGCGCCAAACGTGGAGGCCACGCCGGCAAGCTTATCGATCTTGGCACGCGCCCAGGCACCGGCACCCTTGGCGTTGATAGCCTTGACGACAGAGCCCTCCTCGTTCGCAGCGGTCGCGAAGACCTTGAACTTGGAGTTGGCAAAAATGTCGGTCAGGTCGACCAGGTGCATGCCGTAGCGCGTATCGGGCTTGTCGGAGCCATAGGTGTCCATGGCCTCCCAGTAGTTCATGCGACGCAGCGGCGTGGGCATCTCGACGCCCATGCGGCCGAAGGCGTCGGCCAGGACCTCTTCGAGCGCGCTCATGACATCGTTCTGGTCCACGAAGGACATCTCGATATCGACCTGGGTGAACTCGGGCTGACGGTCGGCACGCAAGTCCTCGTCGCGGAAGCACTTGGCAACCTGATAGTAGCGCTCGACGCCACCGACCATAAGCAGCTGCTTCAGGAGCTGCGGGGACTGCGGCAGGGCGTAGAAGTTGCCCGGCTGGATGCGGCTGGGGACGATGAAGTCGCGGGCGCCCTCGGGCGTAGACTTGAACAGGGAGGGCGTCTCGACCTCCATGAACTCACGGTTGTGCAGCGCCTCGCGAATGGCAAAGGTGAAGTCGGAGCGCAGCTTGAGGTTAGCCATCATCTCGGGACGACGGAGGTCCAGATAGCGATAACGCAGGCGGGTGTCCTCGCTGGTCTCGATGCCGTCCTCGATCTGGAACGGCGGGGTGACGGACGTGTTGAGCACCTCGGCGTGGTCGGTCAGGACCTCGATCTCGCCGGTCGCGAGCTTGGTGTTGGTGGTCTCCTCACCACGGGCGCGCACGACGCCGTGAATCTTGATGGGCCACTCGGGACGCATAGTCTCGGCGATCTTAAAGGCATCGCCGTCGGAGTGCTCGGGGTCGAAGGTGAGCTGCGTGATGCCCTCGCGGTCGCGAAGGTCGCAGAAGATAAGGCCGCCGTGATCGCGACGACGGCTCACCCAACCGGTGAGGGTGACCTCTTCGCCCACGTTCTCGAAGCGAAGCTCGCCGCAGGTACGGGTGTGCATGGAATGCTCATCGATGGGACGGGTCTGGCTCATACCAGTGATCCTCCTTTATGGATCTGTGCCGCCCCGTGTCGTTCCGGGCGGCGTCGTACAGATTTGCCCAGCCTGCGTAAACCGCGCAGCCAGACATGGCGTTCTATCTTATCGCACCCGCGTCGATGTGCCGCGAAAAAGTAGCTCTTGCCCAAAGACTTGACGGAGACGAAACAATTGACGCACCGCGGCCGTCACCCAGGCGCGCGGCGTGCGACAATGTGCCCCAATACAACTGCACTCGGAAAGGCCCGCCATGACTGCACGCCTCATCGTTATGGATATCGACTCCACGCTCATCAACCAGGAGGTCATCGACCTGTTGGGCGAGGAGGCCGGCGTGGGCGAGCAGGTAGCGCAGATCACCGAGTGCGCCATGCGCGGCGAGCTCGACTTTAAGCAGGCACTCGAGGAGCGCGTGGGGCTGCTTGCCGGCTTGGACGAGAGCGTGTTCGAGCGCACCTTTGAGCGCGTGACGTTTACCCCCGGCGCGCTGGAGCTTGTGCGCTCGGCACACAGCAAGGGCTGGAAGGTCGGCGTGGTAAGCGGCGGCTTTCACGAGGTCGCCGATAAGATCGTGGCCGCTGCGGGCATCGATTTTTGCCTGGCCAACCGCCTGGAGGCCGTAGACGGCAAGCTCACGGGTAAGCTGGCGGCCGACATCGTGACCAAGGAGTCCAAACTTATCCAGATGCTGGATTGGGCAGTTGAATGCGGCGTCGATATGGCTCACACCGTCGCGATTGGCGACGGCGCCAACGACATCCCCATGATTCAGGCCGCGGGCACGGGCATCGCGTTTTGCGCCAAGCCCAAGACGCGCGAGGCCGCCCCGTTTGCCATCGACGAGCGCAACCTGATGCTCGCCATGGACATCATCCTGCGCGACTAACCGATCCGTCTAACAATTGAATCAGTCTGTCCTAAAGTTTCCGAACAATTTTGTCTTAGTGTTCGGAAACATACCCTTTGAGTGCTAGACTTTGCGCCGTCGAAGGGAACATATATGGATAAGCGAGATCTTGAGCAATTGCTGAGCGATGTTGCCGGCGGAGCAGTCACCCCTGCCGACGCCCTCACGCGCATCCAGACGGCGCCAACCGCCGATCTGGGTTTTGCGCAGCTCGATCTTTCGCGCGGGGTGCGCCAGGGAGCCGGCGAGGTTGTCTACGGTGCCGGCAAAACCGCCGAGCAAATTGCCGCCATTATCGAAGCGCTGCGCGATGCCGGCCAGGAGCGCATCCTGGTCACGCGCCTGGATGCCGAAAAAGCCGCGCGCACCGCTAAGCTTCTCGGCAACGGCATCGACCTGGGATATGTCCCGGACGCCCAGCTCGCCCTCGTGGGCTGCAAGCCCTCCCCCACCGGCAACGGGCGCATCGTCGTCGCCTGCGCCGGTACGAGCGACCTGCCCGTCGCCGAAGAGGCGGCACTGACGGCCGAGTTCTATGGCAACGAGGTCGACCGCCTCTACGACGTGGGTGTCGCCGGTCTGCACCGTCTGCTCGCGCATGCCGAGGAACTTGCCCAGGCACAGGTGGTCATCGCCATCGCCGGCATGGAGGGCGCCCTGGCGAGCGTTATCGGCGGCCTGGTGAGTTGCCCGGTCATCGCCGTTCCCACCAGCGTGGGCTACGGCGCGAACTTTGGTGGCGTGGCCGCGCTGCTCGCCATGCTCAACTCCTGCGCCAGCGGCGTCTCGGTCGTCAATATCGACAACGGCTTTGGTGCCGCCTACCAGGCAAGTCTTATCAATCATCTGAGCGCCGGCACGCCCTGCGCCCGCTAAGGAGCATCCCATGTCCAACCATCAGCACACGCTTATCATCGACGGAACCTCGGGCATCAGCGGCGATATGACCGTCGCGGCCCTGCTCGACCTGGGCGCCAGCGAGGAGCATCTGCGCGAACAGCTCGCCACGCTGCCGGTCGACGGCTTTACGATCGCTGTCACGCGCGTAAACAAGCACGGCATCGACGCCTGCGACTTTGATGTTCAGCTGGCAGAGGAGCTCGAGAACCACGACCACGACATGGCCTGGCTCTACGGCAACGAAGCGGGCACCGAGCACACACATGAGCATGAGCACCACCACCATGATCATGGCGAGCACGAACACGAGCACTGCCACGAGCATGACCATGAGGCCCACGGCCATGACCACGATGGCCATCATCACGCCCACCACCATCACCACCGCTCTTTGGCAGACGTCACCGCCATCATCGACGGCTCGCAGCTGAGTAACGGCGCCAAGCGTCGCGCTCTCGCCATCTTCACCGCGCTCGCTGCCGCCGAGGCCAAGGCCCACGGCAAAACGCCCGAGACCGTCATGTTCCACGAGGTGGGCGCCGTCGACTCCATCGTCGATGTCTGCTCTGTCGCCATCTGCCTCGACGACCTGGGCGTTGAGGATATTGTGGTCGAGTCGCTCTCTGAGGGCCACGGTACCATTCGTTGCGCCCACGGCCACATGCCCATTCCCGTGCCCGCCGTCGTCAACCTGTGCCAGGCAGGCAATATCGCTCTCACGCCGGCACCGGTCGCCGGCGAGCTCGTGACGCCCACGGGCGCCGCCATCGTCGCCGCGCTGCGCACGTCCGAGCACCTTCCGCTCCGTTATCGTATCGAGGCCGTCGGCTACGGCGCCGGCAAGCGCCCCTACGAGGGCTGCTCCGGCACGCTCCGCTGCCTGCTCGTTCACGCGGACGCATAGCCATGGATGCCCGCAAGGAAAAAAGCCGCGCCGCCATCGTCGCAGCATTCTCCGAGCTCCTGCGCGAGGAAGATTATGGCAAGATCACCGTCGGCGACATCATCGCTCGCGCCCATGTGGGTCGGGCCACGTTCTATGGCCTCTTCAAGAGCAAAGATGACCTACTGTCCGAACTCGTGAGCGACATCTGCACCCACGCCCTCGACGACGACGGCACACCGCTCGACGACCCACTCGTGCAGGTCGAGCATATTCTCAACAATCTATGGGAACGTCGCCAGGGCGTACGAGCCCTCGTAGCCGGCGCCGGCTCACGCGTCTTCGCCGACTGCTTACGCAAGACCATCATGTCACGAGCAGCCGAAACCGTCCCCACCGACCCAAACGGCGCCGCCGCCACCATGGACCGAAGCTTCCTACTACACCACATAGCCTCAAGCTTCGTAGGAATGGTCCAATGGTGGGCCTGGCACAACTTCCAAGCAGATAGGGCCGAAGTAGCCAAAGACTACCTATCAGCCATACAGCCCCTCTTCAGCTAAGTAAGCCCCCATCCCAAAGCGCCATCCCAGCAAAGCGCCCATCCCTTCCCCAAGTCACGTTTTCTTGTAAGGGCACCCAAAAACAAAGCGCCCCTCCCATCCATATTCAGATATATATGTTGGGTTGCTTGTTCCAACGCGACTAAGATCCCGCAGCTGGCCGCATGGGGTAACTTCCCAGCGCATTCCGCAGGACGAAAGAACCCCCGCCGCACGAAGTGCGCAGCGGGGGTTCTTTCATGTCCGAGGACGCGCTGGGAAGTTACCCCATGCGGACGGCGGACAACTATGTAGCCTCAGACTAGAACATGCCCAAGAAGCCATGCACAAACAGCGCGGCCACAATAGCACCGACAAACGGCGCGATGCCAGGAACAAGCAGGCCATACTTCCAGTTGTTGTCAGCCTTGTTCTTAATCGGCAGCACCTGATAGGCCATGCGAGGACCAAGGTCACGAGCCTGGTTCATGGCGAAGCCGGTGATGCCGCCCATGCCCATGCCAACGGCCCAGACAATCAGGCCGACGCAGATGGCGAGCAACAGAACGTTCTCACCAGCACGGCTAGCAGCAGCAAGGATGGCGCTGATGAACACAAAGGTGCAGATGGCCTCGCAGAAGAAGTTGCGGGCATAGTTCGTACCCTCGGTGGTAGGGTTGGTCGAGAAGATGTTGCGCTGAGCAATGGGATCGACGACACCTTCGGAAGCCTTGAACTCATCGGCATACATAAACCAAGCGATCACAGCACCCACAAAGCCGCCGAGCATATCGGCAAGCATGAAGGGGATGCAGTTGCCCCACGGCACCAGACCGACGATGCACTGGGCAAGCACCATAGCGGGGTTCATGCACACGGCGCCGCCAAAGACAAACAGGCAGACCGAGATGCCAAAAGACCAGGTGGTGATGGCAAACATATGGCCAGAGCCCTGATACTTGGTGCCTTTGAGCACGGTATCGCAGTGAACGCCCACGCCAAAGACGATCATGAGGGCCGTCGCGCCGAATTCGCAGAGGAGTTTGGTAAGCATAAAACCTTATCTTTCTTGTCGGTTATAAACGATTCGTTTAAGCCGCACACTAGTGCTGTGCGACGACAACGCCCAGGCCATCGGGAATGACGGCCACCTTGGCATCGACACCCTTCATCTCAAAGGCGAGCTTGAGCGCCTCCTCGATAGTGTTGACCGGCGTCATGTGCATATCCTTGAGCATCTGGTGATCGCACAGGTCGGTGACCATGATCACAGGGTGATGCGCCAGGATACGGGCGAAAATCTGGCTCGTCCACTGGTCAGGCAGGGTCTCGTCCTTAGGACGGTCGATGCAGGCGCGCTCAAACTCCGCCGGATCGTTGTCGGCGATGTTGTGATAGAAGCCCTCGCCACCGTGACCGTCGGCACAACCGGCGACATCGATGATCACGCCGCCCTCGGGAAGCGTGGCCTCGGCAGCGCACATGCCCTTCACAGCCTGATAGATGTTCTGATCGAGGGGGTAGCCACCATTGGTGGTGATGGCAATCTCGCACTCGACGGGCTCAACGCCGGCAAGGCTCTTCACGAACTCGCAGCCAGCCTCGTGCGCTTTATGGATGTCGCCGGCAAAGGAGCCGATGACCTCGTGCTTGCCGTTGAGCACCACGTTAAGCACAAAGGCGAGGTGAGCCATCTCGGCGGCGGCGAACATGTCCTCGCTCACGTGGTTGTGGCACAGGTTGCCGGCACGCGAGTGGGAATCGTTCACAAACTGACCGTTGTGGTTATACATGATGGTCTTGTAGCTAGCGATACCAGGCAGGACGGACTTGCGGCTACCAGAGAAACCGGCAAAGAAGTGCGGCTCAATAAAGCCCTCGGCAAGCAGCAGATCGCAGTCGGCGGCAATCTTGTTGATAATGCACTCGCCACCAGAAGGCAGGGTGCCGATCTTTTTCATCATGCTGTCGTCAGTCGCGACGTGCATAACGATTTCCTCGTTGGCAACGATCTCCTCGCCGTACTTGTTGACGAGTTCCTCGTGCGTCGACGGACGGTGCATACCCGTAGCAACCAAAATACGCACGCGAGCCTCGGGCGCAGCGGCATGGATGTGATGCAGCAGAATAGGCATCGTCACACGCGAGGGAACGGGACGCGTATGGTCGGAGCTAATGATGACAATATCCTTCTTGCCAGCACAAAGCTCCTCGAGCGACGGCGAGCCATAAGGGTTGGCAAGCGACTCCTCTACCAGCTCTTCCTGCGATTTCGTAGTCTTAAACTCGTTTTGATGACCCTCCATCACACCCGCGAAGTTCTTGTCCTCAAGCTCCAGATGCAACGTCTTGTGGTCAAACGGCAGTTCACATTCAAACAATGATGAGCGCCCTCTTCCTTTCAACTGACACACTAGATAAACCGTTGGAAGGATACGCCGCTCACCGAAAAACACCACCGTCTACCGACTCATTAACACAACGTTCATATTTGACCCACAACAAAACAACCGCGATCCCAAACGGGACCGCGGCCGCTACAGTCGTAAGTCAAGAAGCGCCACATGCATCTCAATCCCGATCGATAAGACGCGAGGCGCGAAGCGCCAAACGCGCCGCCGGGACAAACCCCATCCAAAACGCGCAAAGCGCGCCATTATTCCCCCAGCCAGTAATCCACCGAAGACCGGACATCGTAGGGCCCGCCATTAGTTTACTTTTAGGCACACTCCGCAGGACGCAAGAAGCCCTCGCCGCACGAAGTGCGCAGCGAGGGCTTCTTGC
>ERZ773200.165-NODE-165-length-78608-cov-3.902028_pt1 | contig 78608 bp, 75 predicted proteins | sample MGYA00581008_ERZ773200 | MGnify/ENA primary metagenome ERZ773200 (study PRJEB29015, sample SAMEA2737770) | human gut metagenome | biome: human gut; feature: human-associated habitat; material: faeces | place: China | collected 2012 ... | reverse complement strand
ACAAAGAAAAAGTTAAACGAGATTTTAGCAGCAAATACCGGACAGGCGGTAGAGAAGATTGCAGAAGATACAGAGCGCGATAATTTCATGAGCGCAGAAGAAGCAAAAGCATATGGCTTGATTGATGAAATCGTAGAAAGCCGTAACGCAGCAAAAGAAAAAGAATAAACAAGTGAAATGGTGCCGCCGAAACGCCGGCGCCATTTTGCCATATTAGATGGATGGAGGCTCGTAAAACGATGGCAGGAAAGAATAACGATACTAATATGCCAATGGTTCACTGCTCCTTTTGTGGAAAGACAGAGAAGCAGGTTCACAAGCTGATTGCAGGACCAAATGGAGTATATATATGTGACGAATGTATTGACCTCTGTGATGAAATTTTGGCGGAAGAATTTCAGGACGATTTTGATACGCCGGAAGAGGAAACAGAAATCAATCTTTTAAAACCAAAAGAAATCAAAGCCTTTTTGGATGAATATGTAGTTGGACAGGAGGATGCAAAAAAAGCACTTTCTGTAGCAGTTTACAATCACTATAAGAGAATTATGAATGGCGCCGATATGGACGTTGAACTGCAAAAGAGTAATATTTTGATGGTAGGTCCGACCGGTTCCGGTAAGACATATCTGGCACAGACGCTTGCTAAAATTTTGAATGTTCCGTTTGCAATTGCAGATGCAACGACATTGACAGAAGCAGGATATGTCGGAGAAGATGTTGAAAACATTCTTCTCAAAATCATTCAGGCAGCGGATTATGATATTAAGCGTGCTGAGCATGGTATTATTTATCTCGATGAGATTGATAAAATCACAAAAAAAGCAGAAAATGTATCCATTACCCGTGATGTTTCCGGTGAAGGTGTACAGCAGGCACTGCTCAAGATCTTAGAGGGAACGGTAGCCAGTGTACCACCGCAGGGTGGAAGAAAACATCCTCATCAGGAGTTCTTCCAGTTAGACACATCCAATATTCTATTTATTTGTGGTGGAGCGTTCGATGGTTTGGAGAAGATCATAGAGGGACGTATCGGTCAGAAATCCATTGGATTTAATGCTGAGATCGCAGATAAGCGTGATGAGACAATTGGAGATCTGTTCCGACAGGTATTGCCGGAAGATTTTGTGAAGTTTGGTTTGATCCCTGAGATCATTGGTCGTCTTCCGGTTACGGTAGCATTAGATCTTTTGGATGAGAAAGCACTGGAAAAGATTTTGGTAGAGCCTAAAAATGCGATCACAAAACAGTATCAAAAACTGTTTGAACTGGATGGCGTGAAATTGTCGTTTGAACCGGAAGCGATCCAGGCTGTTGCAAAACAGTCGTCAGAACGCAAGACCGGCGCAAGAGGACTGCGTGCGATCATGGAAAATGTAATGCAGAATGTGATGTATGAGGTTCCATCCGTGGATGACATTAAAGAATGTGTTATTACAGAGCAGTCAGTTTTAGGTGAGGAAGAACCAAAGTTGATCACAAAAGAGGACGAAGTTAAGCAGTTGACAGTGGATAAAGATGCAACTGCATAAACAAACTTTGTACTTTTTACGAATGTTGCAGGGGTAACGTAAGATGCGTTGCCCCTTTTGTGGATAAGATACAAGGAGAGAATGGAATGAATAATCAAAAAATTCCAATGATCATCCTGTCAGAGTGTGTTGTATTTCCGGGAAGTTCTGTGTATTTGAATTTGTATGACAGTCGCTCCGAAAATGCGGTATCACAAGCTATTGGACCGGGTGGAAAACTGGTTGGAGTCACAAGGATGTCGGCAGAAACGGCAGACGATGATCATTCAAAATTATATTCGGTGGGAACGTTATTGGAAGTCAAACAGATGAATACGCCGAGAAAAGGACATCCACAGGCTGTTGTACGTGGCGTTTGCCGTGTTATGATTGAAGAAGTCCATCGGGAATCGGATTGTTATTATTGTGAATATAGTGAATTTCAAGAAATAGAGTCAGAGGAAGATTCCCAGACGATCCTTGCGATGGGCAGCATTCTCAATGCCCTGCAAAGAAAATATGCGGAATTTAGAGAAGATGTTCCTGCTACAGTATGGGATGCTATTGCTGATGAGAATGACCGCGGGGCTTATGTTGATCAACTTAGCGGATTGTTAGAAAGTGATTATACACAAAAACAAAAGCTTTTGGAGGAGCCATCCATTGACGAACGCGAAAAGCGGCTTGCTGTCTACATGACGCAGGAGATCAATCTGTTTATTGAACAGGAGAAGATTCAAAAAAAGATCAGAGAAAATATAGATAAGAAGCAGATGGAGATGTATCTGCGAGAGCAGATCGATGCTATTCATGAGGAACTTGGTGATGACGACGTAGGCTCTCAGGCAGCTAAATATCTTCATAAATTAGAGAAACTAAAGGCTCCTAAGCGTGTTAAAAAGGCGATTCGTGAAGAAATTATGCGTTATCAGCGTTTTGCCAAAAATCCATCGGAAAGTGAAATGATCCGTGATTATCTGGATAATCTGTTTGCGTTTCCATGGAAGAAAAAGTCTGAGGAGAGCTTAGATCTTGCGTATGCAGCACAGGTGTTGGATGAGGATCATTATGGTCTTACTAAAGTAAAAGAACGTATTTTGGAATGTTTGGCGGTAAAGGCAATGAAGAAAGATGCAGTGAGTCCGATCCTTTGTCTGGTCGGTCCTCCGGGAACCGGTAAAACATCGATCGCCCGTTCAGTCGCAAGGGCATTGGGACGCAGTTACGTTCGCATTTGTCTTGGCGGTGTCAATGACGAGGCGGAGATACGTGGACACAGAAGAACGTATGTCGCATCTATGCCGGGACGGATCGTAAAGGCGTTTTGTCAGGCAAAAACCAATAATCCATTGGTTTTGCTGGACGAAATCGATAAGATCGGAAAAGATTATAAAGGGGATCCGTCCGCAGCGTTGTTAGAGGTGTTAGATCCTGAACAAAATAAGCATTTTTCGGATCATTATATGGAAATACCGATCAATTTGTCTCATGCGATGTTTTGGTGTACTGCTAATTCATTGGAGTTAATTCCGCTGCCGCTTCGTGACCGTATGGAGATCATTCAACTGTCCGGATATACGGACAATGAAAAATTTCATATCGCCAAAGAATTTTTGTGGAAAAAACAGAAAAATGCCAATGGTTTGACAAATTCACAGATTACAATAACGGATAAGGCAATTCGTATGATTATTGCTCGTTACACCAGAGAGGCAGGAGTGCGTGATCTGGAGCGCAAACTTATATTGTTGTGCCAGAAGGCAGCGAAAAGCATTGCAACAGGTGAGAAAGATAAGGTTCGTATATCGGAACGCAATCTGAAAGAGTATCTTGGCAAAGAAGTGCATACCATCCGGATGGCGAATAAGAGAGCGCAAGTCGGTATTGTACGCGGATTGGCATGGACGGCTGTTGGTGGAGAGACGTTAGAGGTCGAAGTTGGTATTATGCCCGGAAACGGTAAGCTGCTGCTTACCGGCAAGTTAGGGGATGTCATGAAGGAATCAGCACAGATCGCATTAACGTATGTGCGAAGCCAGACCGCAAAGCTGGTGAAAGACTCTTATTATGCAGAACATGATATTCATATTCATGTACCGGAAGGCGCCGTGCCGAAGGATGGGCCATCTGCAGGTGTTACAATGGCAACGGCATTATATTCTGCGGTGACAGGATGGAAAGTCAGAGCCGATATAGCAATGACGGGAGAAATCAGCTTACGTGGATCAGTGCTTGCTATTGGTGGTCTTAAGGAGAAAATGCTTGCGGCGAAAGCAGCCGGGATCGCTCAGGTGTTCATTCCGAAAGATAATGAGAGTGATCTCGTGGAATTTTCGGAGGACATTTTAGAAGGGATCACGGTTACTCCGGTGTCTTCGGTAAAGGAAATATGGAAGCAGAGTATAGAAACTGCCTCCGGCGAAGCATAAGAACATGGAAAGGCATGGGATAATAGAATGAAAGTAACGAGTGTTAATTTAGAGACAGTTTGTGGTATTACAAGTAAATTGCCGGAAAATGACAAATTGGAAGTCGCTTTTGCCGGGCGTTCCAATGTAGGAAAGTCTTCCTTGATCAATGCACTGATGAATCGTAAATCTTATGCACGTACTTCGCAGCAGCCGGGTAAAACACAGACGATCAACTTTTATAATATTAATGAATTGTTGTATTTTGTTGATCTGCCGGGATATGGTTATGCGAAAGTGTCACAGGATACAGTCAAAAAGTGGGGGAAGATGATTGACGGATATCTGCACCAGTCAAAGGTGCTGCGTCTGGTCTTTTTGCTGGTGGATGTACGGCATAAACCTAATCAAAATGATATACAGATGTATGAATGGTGTGTCAATTATGGATTTAATCCGATCATTATTGCAACTAAATCGGATAAGATCAAGCGTTCACAATTGCAAAAACAGATCAAGCAGATCAAAGATGCACTGCAGGTAGTAGATGGAACGCCGGTTATTCCGTTTTCTGCGTTGAATAAAAGCGGACGGGATGAGATCTGGGAATACATTGATATGATGTATGAAGGATTTCAGGCAGAGCGATCACAATAGGGGAATCGATGTCTGATACCAGTGATAATTTAGGGCAGACGGATTATTTACAAGGTGAATTAAATGTAAGGAGGAAACATGGAGGCAACAAAGAAAACACAAGGGAAATGGCAGATCATGTGTCTGGTACTGCTGCTTGCAGGAATGATTTTTGGAATCAGCAGAGATGCGGCTGCTTTAGAACGTATTTTTACCGAAAATGAGCAAAGTGTTTATGTGGGAGATCAATTTGATCTGATGAATCTGGTAGAACCGGATATGAAAGCAGGAACAACATTTCACTTGACAGAAACATCAACGGAAACGGCGTCAGTGACAAAAACCGGAATTTTGACTTGTTTGAAAGAGGGAACGGTGACGGTTGAGGCGGAGCGCAAAAATGATGATGATACATCATATAAAGATACGATCGAGATTAATGTGATCGCACCGGAACAGGTCAAACTTGCTTATGGACAGAGTGTTTCTAAGCCGATGCAGGAATATTTGCTGCAGATGGGTTATACGTTGTCGGCAGATAGAAATAGTGTCACAATTAGTGAAGACGGCTCTCTGCAGGCAGTGGGGTTTCGCCCTTCCGTGATCTACGCGGACAATGGACGTGGCAGCTGTTTTGCAATAGCAGAAGTAACGATTGAGACACCGAGTTATTCACAAGAGTATGTTACACGTGCTGTTGGCAGCAAGGCAACCGCTGTCGGTGTTGACGGTTTTTCCTTTATCGGAAGTGGCAGTGAAAAGATCACTTATGCAACCGAAGATAATAAAGTGGCTGTTTGGACAACGCAGGGAATACAGGCTGTAGCTAAGGGGCAGACGACACTGAAAGCGACGCTCACTGCATATAACAAGGACACGATAACACTTACGATGCCGGTATATGTGACAACACCAACGGTATCCAGTAAGACAGTGATCTTGGCATCCGGCTGTGTGAAGAAGCCTTCGATCAGCGGAACAATCGCACAAAGTAAGATTACCTGGGATCCTGAAAAACAGGGTGCGGCATATTTTACAGAGCAAGGTGATATTTTTGCAAATTATAAGGGATCGAAAAAACTAACATTGAATATCGATGGATTAGATTTTTCTATTTTGGTTCGTGTCAGTAATCCTACCTATGCGGATTTCAACATTATCATGTACAAAGGAATGGGAAAGACGCTGAAGCTTAAAGGACTTGTGCCAGGAAGTAAGGTTAGCTTTTCCTCTAACAATAAGAAAAAGGTAACGATTACATCCAGAGGCAAAATGAAAGCGAAGAAGATCAGTCATACAAATATTACAGTAAAGGCGGATGGACGCACGTTTAAGATCTGGGTTGAGATTTCCAGTAAACGGGGTTATCGGGCATCCAAGAAAGCGATTGCGATCTCTAAGACGAAGACGACATACAGTCAGGCACGTAGAATGTCTAAGAGATTTTACGACTGCAGTTCGTTAGTTTCTCGAGTATATCGTAAATATAATGTATATTTTGGCTCGAAAAGCGGCTGGTCACCGGTTGCCGCAGATATTGGAAAATGGTGCACCAGAAATCATAAAGTTATTGCAAAAAAAGCGGTTTCTTATAAAAAACTGCTTCCGGGAGACTTGATCTTTTTCTCCGGCTGGCGTAATGGAAGATACAAGAATATCACGCATATTGAGATATATACCGGCGGCGCAAAGGATGTGTCTGCAAGCAGCCGTTACGGGAAAGTGGTTCATTATGGATATGGCAAAGGAGATTCTGTGGTGTTGGTAGCACGTCCTACAAAATAGGAAATTGTTTGTTAGAAGCAGGAAGGGCAATGCATTAGCGTTGCCCTTTTGCATGTAGTGTGCTAAGATAGAGTGGCGTAAATAATTAGCATGTAAAACAAAAATGGAGGCACAGTTATGAACATCATCGTATTGGCTGGAGGACTTAGTACAGAAAGAGACGTATCGTTTAGCACCGGAGAAGACGTGTGCAAAGCGCTGCGTGAAAGGGGACATCAGGCAGCAATGCTAGATGTTTTTTTAGGATATGAAGGAGATGTTTCAGAGGACTTTTTTGTAAGAAATGATGCGATCCGCTCGGACGATAAAAAGATCAAGTCCATAGACCCGGATCTGGATCAGATCAAGCAGATGCGTGGAGATTGCGAGGATGGTTTCTTTGGACCGAATGTTCTGGCACTTTGCCGAAAGGCAGATATCGTATATATGGCGTTGCATGGCGCAGATGGAGAAAATGGTAAAGTACAGGCAGCGTTCGATCTGCTTGGCATTCGTTACACAGGTTCCGGCTGCGTAGGCAGTGCGGTTGCCATGGATAAAGGATTGTCCAAAAAGATCTTTTTGGAGGCAGGGATCCCAACGCCGAAAGGATTTTCCGTTCGCAAAGGACAGAGTGGCGATCTGCCGGAAGATATGGCATATCCGATCGTTGTGAAACCATGTTGTGGTGGTTCCAGTGTTGGTGTCAGTATGGTACAGAGTGCTGAGGAATATGAGACCGCGCTTCAGACTGCATTTCGCTATGAAGATGAAGTCGTTGTGGAGGAGTGTATCAAAGGAAGAGAGTTTTCTGCCGGCGTGCTTGGTGAAGAGAGTCTGCCGATCATAGAGATCATTCCGAAAGCAGGATTTTATGATTACGAAACGAAATATCAGCCGGGAATGGCAATGGACGTATGTCCTGCGGAATTATCAGAAGAAAAAACAAAAGAGATGCAGAATTTTGCAAAGAGAGTATATGATGAGTTGAAGTTAGAGGTGTATGGACGTATCGATTTTCTGATGGACGCAGACGGAAATCTGTTCTGTCTGGAAGCAAATACACTGCCGGGAATGACGCCGACTAGTCTGCTGCCACAGGAAGCTGCAGCGATTGGTATGGATTATGGAACGTTGTGTGAGAAGATTATCTCGCTGGCTATGGAGAAGAAATGAGGTTTCGTATGTTGACAATGACACCTAAAAAAATTGCGGAAATATGCGGTGGTACCTATTATGGGGATCGGAATTTGGCTACAAAGGAGATCACCGGAGTTGTGACGGATAACCGGCAGGTGACAGAAGGTGGAATGTTTGTGGCGATCAAAGGGGCAAAGGTGGATGGAAACCGTTTCGTTCCGGCTGCCTATGAAAGCGGGGCACTTTGCTGCATGTCAGAAGATGAGCCTGGTGAGCAGAAAAAGGCTTATATTCAGGTCAAAGACTGCCTGCAGGCGATCAAAGATATGGCAGCGTATTACAGGACAATATGTACCTTGCCTATAGTAGGAATTACCGGAAGTGTTGGAAAGACTACGACCAAAGAGATGTTAGCGTCTGTGCTCTCAACACACTTTAACATATTAAAGACATTAGGTAATTTTAATAACGAATTGGGAATGCCGCTTACATTACTTCGCCTGCGTGAGGAACACGAGGCTGCCATCGTGGAAATGGGAATCAGTGATTTTGGAGAAATGAGCCGCATGACAGCGATTGCCAGACCGGATATGTGTGTGATCACCAATATCGGCTGCTGTCATCTGGAACAATTGGGTGACAGAGATGGCGTGTTAAAAGCCAAAACCGAGATATTTCAAGGAATGAAAGAAGGCGGCACTGTTTTTTTGAACGGTGACGACGATAAATTGATCACGGTAACGCAGGTGCATGGAAAACGACCGGTATTTTTCGGATTGAATGACAACAACGATGTACATCCGTTGAAAATCACATCTAAGGGATTATCCGGTACGGATGTGACCGTGCAGACCTCTAGGGGAACGCTTCAGATCACCATTCCGGTTCCGGGACGTCATATGATCACCAATGCGCTTGCTGCAGTAGCAGTAGGTCAGCAGATGGGGTTGTCGGACGAGGAGATCGTTCAGGGGATTGCAGCGTTTCGTCCGGTCGATGGTCATGGCAGTGTGTTTGTAACGGAACACTTTACGATCATGGATGACTGTTATAATGCTAATCCGGTATCCATGCAGGCAGGGGTTCGCCTGTTATCTGAAGTGCCGGAACGTAAAGTCGCCATTCTTGGTGATATGTTTGAGCTTGGAGCAGAGGAAGAAAAGCTGCATTACGAAACGGGAAGATATGTGGCTGGATGCGGTCTGGATCAGATCATATGCATTGGAACGCTGGCAAAACAATATCTTGCCGGAATTACGGATGTCGATCCTTCTGCCAATGTAATCTGGTTTGCGACACTGGAGGAGGCGATGGCGAAATTGCCCGATCTGCTGAAAGAACAGGATGCCATTTTGGTAAAAGCTTCCCATGGTATGCATTTTGAAAAGATTGTTGCGTATTTTAGAGAAATGTGATAAAATTTGGATTTGAGAAAAGTGATGATCGTGTTTAGTAGTTTGCTATGATTCGATGAAGAGAGAGGATGTCCCCGGCTGTAAGCATCCTGTGCGTTCCCATAGTAAATGAATTTCTCACGGGAGCTGCAGCTTTGAAGATTTTTTGTGTAGAGGCTGACGTTTGCACACGTTACGTGTAATGAAGAGTTTATGTGAAGTAGAGAAGATATTCTCTTTCCATAAAAAGCAGGGTGGTACCGCGGAGAGATCCGTCCCTGACGTAGGATGACTGCGACAGGGCAATGCTTATATTTTTGAGAAGAAGCAGGAAAGTTCTGGCAGCAGAGGTTTCTTGCTTGTTTTTCTTTAACGGCAGGGAATTTACTGTTTGGACTTACGACAGCGTCAGCAGTCTGGTGCGGCACAAACCGCGCAAACATTTCAACATAAGAAAGGAACTGATATGATGAAAGAAAAGTTGACCAAAATTTTAGAGGATGCACTGGGCCAGATCGACCGCACAGAGCAGTTGGAGCATTTGAATGATGTGAAAGTGGCATTCTTAGGCAAGAAGGGTGAATTAACTTCAGTGCTAAAGTCAATGAAAGACGTTGCGCCGGAGGATCGTCCAAAGGTCGGACAGCTTGTCAATGAGGCGCGCGCTAAGATCGAGACGAGATTGGAAGAAAAACGGGCCGCTTTTGAAAAAGCAATTCAGGAAGAAAAGATTAAGAGCGAGACAATTGATGTAACATTACCGGGCACAATGTTGCCAAAGGGCCATCGTCATCCGAATACGATCACCTTAAAAGAAGTAGAGGATATTTTTGTTGGTATGGGATATGAAGTAGTAGAAGGGCCTGAGGTTGAGTATGATTACTATAACTTTGAAGCACTTAATATTCCGGCAAATCACCCGGCAAAAGACGAGCAGGATACGTTTTATATTACAAAAGATATTTTACTTCGTTCCCAGACATCTTCGGTACAGGTGCATGAAATGGAAAAGGGCAAACTGCCGATCCGCATGATCGCACCGGGACGAGTATTTCGTTCGGATGAAGTAGATGCAACCCATTCACCGACTTTCCATCAGATTGAAGGTCTTGTCATTGATAAAAATATCACGTTTGCGGATCTGAAAGGAACGCTGCAGGAGTTTGCAAAGCGTTTGTTTGGTGAAGAGACCAAAGTAAAGTTCCGCCCGCATCATTTTCAGTTTACAGAGCCTAGCGCAGAGATGGATGTTACCTGTTTTAAGTGTGGCGGTAAGGGCTGCCGTTTCTGCAAGGGTTCCGGTTGGGTTGAGATCTTAGGCTGTAGTATGGTTCATCCACATGTATTGGAAATGAGCGGAATTGATCCGGAAGAGTATACCGGTTTTGCCTTCGGTGTCGGTTTGGAGCGTATCGCATTGTTCAAGTATGAGATTGACGATATGAGACTGCTTTATGAGAACGACACACGTTTCTTGAAACAGTTTTAAATAGGACATAAGATTAGGAAGATGTTCACAGGAAACAGACAACGAGAATGAAGAATGCAGCGGTCGGAGTATTTACGATAGAGACTGCGGAAAAGAGGTAAATAAATGGATACATCATTATCATGGATAAAAGCATATGTGCCGGATCTTGATTGTACGGCACAGGAATATACAGATGCAATGACATTGTCAGGAACAAAGGTAGAGGGATTCACAGAGTTTGATAAGAATCTCGACAAGATCATTGTTGGCAAGATCAATAAGATCGAAAAACATCCGGATGCGGATAAGCTTGTGATTTGTCAGGTACAGATAAATGAAGAGGGTGAAGAAGTTCAGATCGTAACCGGAGCAGCAAATGTCAAAGAAGGTGATAAGGTTCCGGTCGTATTGGACGGCGGACATGTTGCAAGTTCACACAAAGATGGGGAAAACGAGAATGGTTTTAAGATCAAAAAGGGAAAACTGCGTGGCGTAGAATCATTCGGAATGATGTGTTCGATCGAAGAGTTAGGATCTACGACGGACATGTATCCGGATGCAGCCAAAGACGGAATTTATATTTTAAGCGACAATCCGGAGTACAAAGATGCACCGATTGGATCAGATGCAATAGAACTGCTTGGATTACACGATGTGACTTTTGAATATGAGATCACATCTAATCGTGTAGACTGCTTCGGTGTTCTCGGTATTGCACGTGAAGTAGCAGCTACGTTTGGTAAAAAATTTGTTCCTCCGGTTGTAACGAAAACAGGAAACGATGAAGATGTGAATGATTATATCTCCGTTGATGTACAAAGTCCGGAATTGTGTCCACGTTATGTTGCTAGAGTTGTCAAAAACATCAAATTGGCACCATCACCTGAGTGGATGCAGAGAAGACTGGCGTCTGTTGGTATTCGTCCGATCAATAATATTGTTGATATTACCAACTATGTTATGGAAGAGTTTGCGCAGCCAATGCACGCATATGATCTGGATACGATCGAGGATCACAAGATCGTAGTCCGTAAGGCAAACGCCGGTGAGCCGTTTAAGACATTAGATGGACAGGAGCGCACCTTAGATGACAATATGTTAATGATCTGTGATGGTAAGAAACCGATCGGTCTTGCCGGTATTATGGGTGGTGAAAATTCCATGATCACAGATGATGTAAAGACAATGTTGTTTGAGGCTGCTACATTCGATGGGACGAACATCCGTCTGTCCGGAAAGAAGCTTGGTATGCGTACCGATGCGCAGGCAAAATTTGAAAAGGGACTGGATCCGAACAATGCAATGGATGCAATGGATCGTGCCTGCCAGTTGATCGAAGAACTGGGCGCCGGTGAAGTGGTTGGCGGTGCAGTGGACTTTTATCCGGTAAAGAAAGAGCCGCTCTGCATTGCGTATGATCCGGCTAAGATCAACGCACTTCTTGGAACGGATATTTCAGAAGAAGATATGATTCGTTACTTTGAAACGATCGATCTTCCGGTAGACCGCGAGAAGAGAGAAGTAATTGTACCGACCTGGCGTCAGGATCTGGAGCGTATGGCAGATCTTGCAGAGGAAGTTGCAAGATTTTACGGTTATGATAACATCCCGATGACGCTGCCAAGCGGTGCTGCAACGTCCGGTGGATTATCTCAGAAATTACAGCACGAAGATATGGTTCGTGAAGTAGTTGAAAATTACGGCTTCTGCGAGGGTATGACATTCTCGTTTGAAAGCCCGAAAGTATATGATAAACTGAATCTTTCCGAGGATGATGTGCTTCGCAAGAGTATTCAAATCACGAATCCTTTGGGCGAGGATTACAGTGTAATGCGTACTTCCGCACTTGGTGGAATGTTAACTTCTCTGGCTACGAACTTTAAGCGGCGTAATCAGGAAGTGCGCTTATATGAGCTTGCCAATGTTTACCTTCCAAAGCAGCTTCCGCTTACTGAACTGCCGGATGAGAGAATGCAGCTCACGCTCGGTATGTATGGTAAGGTTGATTTCTTTGATATGAAGGGTGTCGTACAGGCTGTGTTAGAGCGTATGGGGATTAAGACGGCTGCTGTGAAGTACGATCCAAATGCCGGGAAGAGTTTCCTGCATCCGGGCAGACAGGCAGTTGTTACCTGTGGTGGACAGAGTGTTGCTTATTTGGGAGAAGTGCATCCGGAAGTTCAGAAAAACTTCGGTATCGGTACACGTGCTTATATAGCAGTTGTTGATATGAAGGTTGTCAGCAGTTTGGCTGATTTTGATGTTAAGTATGAAGGTGTTGCCAAGTTCCCGGCAATGACACGCGATATTAGTTTAACAATGAGCAAAGATGTTTTGGCAGGCGAAGTGGAGGAGATCATCCGCATTCGTGGAGGTAAATTGTTAGAGTCTTGCGAATTGTTTGATATTTATGAGGGAGAGCAGTTGACGAGAGGATATAAATCTTTGGCTTATAAGATTGTATTTAGAGCGTCAGACCGTACGTTGACTGATGATGAAGTCAACAAGTGTATGGATAAGATTATGAATGGACTGGGCGAGAAGAGTGTAGTACTTCGTCAATAGTCGCAGAAAGGGATATGATGTGAGAAAAGAGCATAAGCAGAGGATTCGAATAATATCGTGGATATTATTTGGCATATATCTGATCATGATGGTATATTTTTTGTTTTTCAGTGAGCAGATGGGACGTGTACCACGGGATACGTACCAATACAATTTGCAGCCGTTTGCTGAGATTAAGCGGTATCTGTATTATGCCGGCAGAGTGGGGACAGTACTGGTGCTGCTAAATCTGCTAGGCAATATCATATGTTTCATTCCATATGGATTTGTAATACCGGTACTGTCTGTGCGATGCCGCAGTTTTGGAAAGATCCTTCTGCTAAGTTTTTTGGCATCATTACTGGTAGAGAGTATACAATTAGTGTCCAAGTTAGGATCGTTTGATGTAGATGACATTATGCTGAATACACTAGGAGGCATATTGGGATATGTATTGTTTCGATGCTGCAATGCGATACTTCATATTTGGAACAAAAAACGAAACTCACCAAGTTAGCGGGTTATCTTGGGGTATGGAGGATTAGTACATGGCGAGAAAAAAGAAGGAAAGAGAATCTTCTCTACATTTGACAGACAAGCATCATCCGTTATTAGGCATTGTTGCTACGTTGTTGGCGGTTTTGTCGGCAGGGATGTTTGGCGCTGCCTGCGTTGCTGCAAGCGGGAGTAATGGTCATGCAGGTTTGTTAGTCGGATTCGTTGGAATCTGTAGTTTGGTCGTGGCAGGTGTTGGTTTCGTGCTGGCATGGATCAGTCTTCATCAGGAAGATATCCGTCCGCATTTTCCAACAATTGCATCTATATGTAATGGGCTGTTAGTTATCTTTTATCTGATGCTCTATATATGGGGGACCATCGTTTGATCTATGTTTGCATCAAACGTTTTATTGTAGAAAGGAGAACCATTACGTATGGCAGTTCATTTTTCTGATGAGGAAAAAGAAAAACTGAAACAAGACAAAGCATCTATTTATGAGGATCATACCGATGAGGCGATCAAAGAGGAGATTAAAAATCTATCTTGGAAAGGTAAGTTGAAGCAGTTTCAGCATTATTATCTCAAGGGAGTGATCATAGCGGTCGTGATCATAGCGATGATCGGACTGCAGGTATATGATGCGGTCACAAAGGCAGATGTCCTGCTGTTTATCTGTGTGCAGGGAGATGTTATTGATGATGATAATGTAGAAAAGATCCAAAAGGCATTGAACGAGTATTTAGGATATCAAGATGGCAAGGAAACCGTTCGCCTGTCTTTAGATGGAGATGATCAGCAGATCCAGACATTTCTGTATTCCGGCACGGCAGATCTTTTGATCTGTTCGGAGGAGAATTTAGAAAAATGGGGGCATGCCGGCTATTTTTATTCGGAAAACGGCAAGGATGGTGCAAAAGGCAATGAAGAGGTTGCGTTTTATTCGGAATATCCGGAAAAATATCGTCGATACACGCAGTATATTTCCGGAGAGGATGTACGCAGTAATACCACGGACAAGAATATGAAGGCATCCGATAAAACGCAGTATTTTACCGGTTTATCGCTCAAGGACAGCGAAAAATATAAGCAGCTTGGTGGTATGCTGCCGGATCCGGTCATTGCAATGAGCAATGAGTCAAAACATCCGGAAGATGCGGAGAAGATCATTCGCTATTTGATGGATAACTCCCTAAAGTGGAATCTCAAGATCAAAACGGCGTCAGATGGGCAGAATACGAAGTAGTCAAAATTCTAGATTCATTTTTGAAAAAATTTAGGAATTTTTCACAAATTGATAAAAAAATGAAAATAAAGGTTGACGAAAATTTATTTTCTGCTATAATTTCAGTTATGACAAAGGTGTCACGAAGAGAATTCGTGGCACCTTTTTTCGTTTCATTGATAATTTTTTGATGAAACGGGCAAGGTCAACATTTGATGTCCTAATTAACGTCCGGACAACGTATTCATTTATGAATTGGGATCATATGAAAAACTACAACAAAAAGGAGGATATCGTTATGTCAAAAGAAGTGATTACTTATATTAACGAGAATCTATATGGTATTTGGTTTTTGATCGGTGCCGCATTAGTATTTTGGATGCAGGCCGGATTCGCAATGGTTGAGACAGGTTTTACAAGAGCAAAAAATGCAGGTAACATCATCATGAAAAACCTGATGGACTTCTGTATTGGAACCGTGACATTCATTTTGATCGGTGCATCATTGCTCTTGGGCGAGGATTTCCTGGGATTTATCGGAAAACCCGGCTTGGATATTTTTACAGCTTACAAGGATTTTAATTACTCCGCATTTGTATTTAACTTAGTATTCTGTGCCACAACGGCAACGATCGTTTCCGGTGCAATGGCAGAGCGTACCAAGTTCTTATCTTACTGTGTATACTCTGCAGTAATCTCTGCGTTTATCTATCCGATCGAGGCACATTGGATCTGGGGTGGCGGTTGGCTGTCTCAGTTAGGATTCCATGATTTTGCAGGATCTTGTGCAATCCATATGGTTGGTGGTATCTCAGCGCTGATCGGTGCTAAAATACTTGGACCTCGTATTGGAAAGTACAGTGTACGTACCGGTAAGCCGCATGCTATTCCGGGACATAATATTCCGATCGGTGCACTTGGTGTATTCATCCTGTGGTTAGGCTGGTATGGATTTAATGGTGCAGCAGCAACGTCATTAAGAGATTTAGGATCTATCTTCCTTACAACAACAATTTCTCCTGCAATTGCTACGGTAGTATGTATGATCTTTACTTGGATCAAATATGGCAGCCCGGATGTTTCTATGTGTTTGAATGCTTCTCTTGCAGGTTTGGTTGCGATCACTGCACCTTGTGATGTAACAGATGCAGCAGGTGCGGTAGTGATCGGTGCTGTAGCCGGATTGTTGGTAGTGTTTGGTGTATGGTTGTTAGATTATAAGTTGAAGATTGATGATCCGGTAGGTGCCGTAGCAGTACATATGATGAACGGTATCTGGGGTACATTTGCAACAGGTTTATTTGCAACTAAGTCAGCACCGGGCTTCCAGATTGCATTAGATAGCGGTGCGATCAAATCACAGGGTCTTTTCTATGGCGGTGGATTTGGTCAGCTTGGATTACAGTGTTTGGGTATCCTTTCTGTAGCAGCTTGGACGGCAGTAACAATTTCTATTGCTTTCTTAGTGATCAAAGCAACTCTTGGTCTTCGTGTTACACCGGAAGAAGAGCTTCGTGGTCTGGATGTTACAGAGCATGGCATGCCATCTTCCTATGCAGACTTTATGCCAGCCGGCGATATGTTCTACTCTAGAGGAACATCTGCTGAGATGTTGAAGGGTGAGGTTCCGATCGACAAGGCAGTGGAGGTTGTCAAGGTGACAGGCCGCGAGCCGGTTATTCCACCGACAGCGACTGCTCCTGTCAGAAGTGCACAGGCAAAGGATTCCGATGCTCCAAAGATCACCAAGATCTCTATCGTATGTCAGCAGAGCAAGTTCGAGGATCTGAAGCTTGCCATGAACAATATTGGTGTCAGCGGTATTACCGTAACACAGGTTCTTGGATGTGGTACACAGAAGGGTATTACGACAAGATATCGTGGTGCAGAATTGGATGTTATCCTGTTGCCTAAGATGAAAGTTGAAGTTATCGTCAGTGCCGTTCCGGTAGAAGATGTTATCGAAGCAGCCAGAAAGGCTCTTTACACCGGCAACATTGGCGATGGTAAGATCTTTGTATACGATGTTGAAAATGTCGTAAAGGTTCGTACCGGTGAGGCTGGATTTGATGCTTTGCAGGGCGAAAATTAATAGGATCTCATAAAAAGTTTTTCTCTAATATAATATATTGCAATAAAAAGGAGCTGTGCGCCGGGCGTACAGCTCCTTTTCGGCTGAACAGGAAATTGTTGTTATCTGGTATGATGCATTGTAAAACACAGGCTTTTCTCTTTTTGATCAGAATCTTAATAATTCTTAATAAACAAATGACAGGTTTTATTGTATAATGTCTTTAGCAAATTATTTGCATTTCAATAGAGTCTCAAGGATTGGGCCGGAAAGGTATGGTTAGGGAAGAATGAAGAGAATATTAGTATGTGATGACGATCATGAAATTGTGCAGGCAATCTGCGTGTATTTAACAGATGCCGGATTTGAAATTGTGCGGGCATATAGCGGTAAAGAAGCGTTACAGTGTGTGTTAGATCCTGATCAGCAGATCGATCTGATCATTATGGATGTGATGATGCCGGAAGTAAATGGAATTGAAGCGACGAAGAAGATACGCGAATTATATAATATACCGATCATTATGTTGTCGGCAAAATCAGAAGATGAAGATAAGATCACAGGATTAAAGATCGGTGCGGATGATTACATGACAAAGCCGTTTAATCCGGAAGAGTTGGTGGCACGTGTGGAATCTCAGCTTCGACGGATCGAGATGATACGCGAGGGCAAGAATAAGCGCAGTAATGTGATTCGGATCGGTGGATTAGAGGTAGATGAATCAGAGTCAGATGTTACGGTAGACGGTCGAAAGGTGCGTTTGACACCGATAGAGCATCGGATCCTTCTGTTTTTGGTACGCAATGCTGGAACGACCTACTCATCGACAGAATTATATGAAAATATTTGGGGAGAGATTCCGGTCGACACCAAAAATATTGTGGCTGTTCATATTCGTCATATACGTGAAAAGATTGAGATCGATCCCAAGAATCCACGTTATGTCAAAGTAGTGTGGGGACGTGGTTATAAGATTCAATCACAGACAGAGAATTGATCACTGGTAATACGGTAGAAGGCTGTAGTGTCCTGGCACACGATGACCTGCAGTATGATTTACAATTTGTGTGCAGAAATGAGGTTCTATATGGGAAAATGGCGCGAGTCCCTAGCAGTACATATTATATTGCCACTTTTACTAGCGGTGGCGATCGGATTTTCGACGGTAGCCGGCATGATCATAGAGGGAACGAAAGAATATGCGAATGAAGGCGGTCAAAAGCAAGAAGATTTTTATGTTTCGCAAAAACAGGTCGAGCAGATGATGGATGGTTATCTGCGATTGTATGAGCAATATATGCAGATTGGAAGCGTTATAGCACCGGATGGCATGATCGATTATGATACGGTTTTGCTGACCTCTTTATCTTCTGGAGAGCATAAACAATATACATTAAAAGAATTGTTGCGACGGGCAAACAGTACCGGGCTTCATGCGAGCAGACTGCGTTCTTTTATGTCCGATTTTCAGGACAAGTGCGCCTCCGGAGTCAGTTATCCGATCGAGACACAGTATGCGCTGTCTGCAAGAGATAAGGTCATTGTTGATGATGGACAAGTCTACCAGTTTACGAATCATTCCGGAGTGGGCGTAAGAGAAAAGCAGATTGCGGATGCACTGAAATATGAGTCCAACATGGTGTTGGTAAATAGTCTGACCAAAGATTATGGAAAGCAGTATCAGAAAGATCTGGATATTGAGATTGGACATTTGAATACGATGCCAATACAGTTTCATGCCAGCAGTGTCTATGAAAAATATATTATTACCTATTATGAAAAATATGCGAAATGGTATTTTATTAATAAATTATTGAGATACGCCAAAGATGATCAGGGAAAATGGTCCAAAGAATATCTGGATTTTTACGAGCAATATGAAGCGTATACGGAAACAGAGGAAAAACGGTATAGCAAAAAAGAGTGTCAGAAACTGCTGGAACAGGAGATGGAAGACACGTATGCTCACATTCCGGACAACAAAATGCCATGGTCAATGCACCGTATTCCGAGAACTATGGAAACGGCGACAGATTACGCAGTGTTTTTGGTAGAAACCTATCAGGAATTGCACTATATCTTTTCGGGGACCAATTTTGCATATGGCTATCAGGATTCTGCCGGTATGCTGTTGACGAATAATGAGAATTGGTGGAATCAAGTCGAACGCATGGTTACGGCAGGCAAAGTGGATAAGGCGACGGATAAGAGTAATGTGCTGTTTGCTTATTATAATAACAGAGACTATAACGGACAGAGTAATCTGCCGGAGGATACGTTTGAAATGTCCGGTAATATTCAGGAAAAGATCATGCAGATCGCACAAGAATATCAAGGTCGGTCTTATAGCATTGCCGTTGGATTGGATTTAAATGCAGTTCGTAATAAAACGGTGGCGGATGTTTTTGAAACACAATATATCTGGTCTGACAAGCAGGCGTATTATGCACAGGTCGGGCACAGTCTGTTAATGCCTGCTCTTGTTTTGACGCTGATTTTATTATTTGCTATGTGTTTATGTACAGGGCATCGGGCAGGATATAAGGAGATCGTATTACACAGTGTGGACAAGGTCTGGTTGGAATTGTTGGCTCTATGTGTCCTATTTTTGGTACAGATATATCACTGGATGCTGCAAATGTGGAACGGCTCTATGGCAAGGCTGGATTTTTTGATTGCGGCCATTCTCTTTTGGGCAATGAATTGTCTGGCTGCAGAAATTTTTTTGAGTTTATTAAAACGAATGAAAGCGGGAAACTTTTTGGAGGGAAGTATTCTGTTTCTGTTTGTCCGTGAGATCATATTTGGAAAGCTGCATTTGGGACAGTTTCCGGGATTTGCCAAAAGATTGTTTTGTGAATTGCCGATCGGACAGAGATATTTGACCTTGTTTTTACTGGAAGGATTGGCGCAGGGAGTATTGATTGTATATGTATTCCAATTTGTACAGAAATACCGAGGAGTAAAGACAGTCCTTATGGAGCGGAAAGGGATACTATGCCTTGTGGCTTATTTGGTGTTGCTGCTTCTCTTACTTGCAACACAGATTCATAATCTGCGCACGGAGCGGGCGGATCGCATTTTGCTGCGGGAGGTAGAGCAGATGTCAGAAGGAGATTTTTCAATGCACATCGTGGCACCAAGTGGAGCTTCTTACCGACAGACCAAACTGGTACAGTATTTGAATCGTGTTGGCATGCGCGTGGATGAGGCGGTTGAAAAAAGTGTGCGCAGCGAACGAATGAAAACAGAACTGATTGCCAATGTGTCACATGATATTAAGACGCCGCTTACTTCTATTATAAATTATGTGGATCTGTTAGGCAGACAGAATCTTACCAATGAAACGGCGAAGGAATATATTGCAATCTTAGATCGCAAAAGTAAGCGCTTAAAAACATTGATCGAAGACTTGATCGAGGCATCAAAGGCATCCAGTGGTGCGATTGAATTAGAGATGGATGTCATTGATTTTGGCGAAATTGTAACGCAGACGAATGGTGAGTTCGAAGATCTGTTCCAAGAAAATAAATTGGAACTGGAGTGCGATATTCCAAATCAGGAGCTGCTCTTTTTGGGAGACGGAAGAAGGGTATACCGTATTTTGGAAAATCTGTATATGAATACAAAAAAATATGCCATGCCGGGTACGCGTGTGTATGTTGCACTGCAGGAGCAGGAAGAAGGAATCGTGTTCTCTATGAAAAATGTGTCGGCGGCCAAGCTAAATATTACACCGGAAGAGCTTACGGAACGTTTCGTGCGTGGAGACAGTTCGCGTTCTACAGAGGGCAGCGGTCTGGGGCTTTCTATCGCGAAGAGCCTGACGGAGCTGATGCAGGGGACGTTTCAGATCTTTTTGGATGGCGATCTGTTTCATGTGGAAGTTATGTTTCCGCATTATCAGGAGCAGCAGGAGGAAATGGAAAAGGAAGTATAATATTATCACTGCGCCGGGATCGATATCATTCTTCATGAAATAGAAGCGGTTCTTAGCGGCTTTGACGGACAATGTAATATATGGTATAGTAAAACGATTAGAGAATTTTTCAAGATAGGAGCAGCTAACTTATGGAACACTATACCAATATAAATGCTATGGTGCAGGCGGCAGACCTTACATTACCGCCACCGGAAAAAGAACCGGACAGACAGTATTATTTTATAAAAAAACTGCAGCAGCATATTGCGCAGAAAGAGCAGGAAAAAGGGCGAAAGCTCACATGCAATATTAAAACATTTGGATGTCAGATGAACGCCAGAGATTCGGAAAAGATCCTAGGTATTCTTCAGACGATCGGATATGAGGAGACGGATAGTGAACAGGCAGATCTGGTGCTGTATAATACCTGTACCGTTCGTGAAAATGCAAATCTTAAGGTATATGGAAGGCTAGGGCAGTTAAAACGTTACAAGTCCAAAAATCCGGACATGCTGACGATCCTTTGCGGCTGCATGATGCAGGAGCCGGAAGTTATTGAGCGCATAAAGAAGAGTTATCGCAATGTAGATATTATTTTTGGCACGCATAATATATTTAAGTTGGCAGAATTGCTGGCAATGCGACTGTTTGATCAGGATGCCAAGAGAATGATCATTGATATTTGGAAAGATACAACGGAGATCGTGGAAGAATTGCCAAATTCCCGTAAGTATTCTTTTAAGGGCGGCGTTAATATTATGTTTGGATGCAATAATTTTTGCAGTTACTGTATTGTGCCGTATGTACGTGGACGTGAGCGCAGCCGCGAACCGGAAGATATTATCGAAGAGATCAAAGGTATGGTAGCGGATGGCGTTGTTGAGGTGATGTTACTGGGACAAAATGTAAATTCTTACGGTAAGACGTTAGAGCATCCGATCAGTTTTGCACAGTTATTGCGTCAGGTAGAGCAGATCGAAGGGCTGGAGCGGATCCGTTTTATGACTTCACATCCGAAGGATCTGTCAGATGAGCTGATCGAGGTGATGTCGCAGTCTGATAAAATATGCAAACATCTACATTTGCCACTGCAGTCCGGAAGCAGCCGTCTGCTAAAGATCATGAATCGTCATTATACCAAGGAAAGCTATTTGGAACTGGTAGATAAGATCCGGGCCAAAAATCCGGACATTGCCCTTACGACAGATATTATTGTGGGATTCCCGGGAGAGACAGAAGAAGATTTTGCGGATACGATGGATGTTGTGGAAAAGGTTCAGTATGATAGCGCTTTTACGTTTATATATAGTAAACGCACCGGAACCCCTGCTGCCACTATGGAGAATCAGGTGCCGGAAGAAGTGGTTAAAGAACGTTTCGATCGTTTGTTAGAACGAGTTCAGCAGATTGCCGCAGTACATGCAGGCAAAGATGTCGGCAAAGTTGTGGAGGTATTGGTTGAAGAACAGAATGGACAGGATGCATCTCTTATGACAGGGCGCACCAGTCAAAATTATGTCGTGCATTTTCCGGGAGAAACTTGCTTGATCGGCAAGATCATTCCGGTGAAATTAATTGAAAGCAAAGGCTTTTATTATATGGGAGAACAAGCGTAATATCGATGGCGGTCAGAAAAAGGCGCAGCACTTGAAAAAGGGGGATTTCCATGGCACAGACAAAAAGTTTACGGCAGAAGCAGGAAGAGCGGGAACATCAAATATTAGGTCCGTTTGCATCTTATGCAGATGAGTCCGGAGGACGCGACCGCGAGGAGCCGCAGTGTGATATCCGAACGGATTTTCAGCGCGATCGTGACCGTATTTTGCACTGTAAGGCATTTCGCCGTTTGAAACAGAAAACACAGGTCTTTTTGGCTCCGGAGGGAGATCATTATCGTACCCGTTTAACGCATACGTTGGAAGTGGCGCAAAATGCGCGGACGATCGCACGTGCGCTGCTTTTGAACGAAGATCTGACAGAGGCGATCGCACTTGGTCATGATCTTGGACACACGCCTTTTGGTCACGCCGGAGAGCGCGCACTGAACCGCATCTCTGAGGAATATGGCGGCTTTCATCACAATGAGCAGAGTGTTCGCGTGGTGGAACGGTTGGAAAAAGATGGCAAAGGCTTAAATCTGACGGCAGAAGTACGAGATGGAATCCTCAACCATCAGACAAGTCTGATGCCTATGACATTGGAGGGAAAGATTGTTCGCCTATCGGATAAGATTGCGTATATCAATTCGGATATAGATGATGCGATCCGAGCCGGTATCATACGGGAAGAGGAGATCCCAAAAGAATTGACAGATGTTTTGGGTGATACGACCAACAGTCGCCTGAATACGTTGGTGCATGACATCGTACATAACAGCGAGGGGAAGAATGAGATATGCATGTCATCTGACGTTGAGAAAGCAATGTATGCATTGCGCAAGTTCCTATTTGCTAATGTATATACCAATCCGATCGCCAAGGGCGAAGAGCGCAAAGTTGTACATATGATCGAGCAATTATATGAATATTTTATTCATCATTCTGACAAATTACCGGAAGAATTTTTGGAATTGATCAGGCAAGGGGAAACAACGCAACGTACGGTCTGTGATTTTATTGCGTGCATGAGTGATCGGTATTCAGTAAACCTATATAAAGAGATCATGATACCGAAGTCCTGGTCGGTTCGTGGTGTGGAACACCGATAAAGAAAAATATATTTTGCCTGCAAAAAAGGAAATGGGAAAAAGACGTCGAATAACCCAAATAGAGTGTTTGATTTCGGAAAGGAGGAAACGGTGTGCCCAGATATACAGAAGAACAGATCGAACAGGTTCGGTCGGCAAATGATATAGTTGATGTGATAGGCGCGTCAGTACGATTGAAGCGTTCCGGCAGCGGGTATGTCGGGCTATGTCCGTTTCATAGTGAGAAATCACCGTCCTTTTCCGTGAACCCGGCGAGACAGATGTATAAATGTTTTGGCTGCGGTGTGGGTGGAAATGTGATCACGTTTGTCATGGAATATGAGAATTATTCGTTTCCGGAAGCGATGGAAAGCTTGGCAGAGCGGGCAGGGATCACTTTGCCAAAGCAGGAAATGACTGCCAAGCAAAAACAGGAAGAAAACTTGCGCTCAACGTTATTGGAGATCAATGCCAAGGCGGCAAGATATTATTATGCGACGCTAAAATCTCCACAGGGTAAATTAGGCCTTGAATATCTGCGGGGACGACAGCTTAGCGATGAAACGATCTTAAGGTTCGGTTTAGGTTATGCCGGACAGGGCGGCGGTGAGCTTTACCGCTATTTACGGCATGAAGGGTATGATGATCGCATTTTGCGTGAGACCGGATTGTTTAAGATGGATGAGCGTGGCGTTTATGATAAATTTTGGAACCGTGTTATGTTCCCGATCATGGATGTGAATAACCGGGTTATTGGTTTTGGAGGAAGAGTTATGGGGGATGCCAAGCCGAAATATTTGAATTCTCCTGAAACAAAACTTTTTGACAAGAGCCGTAATCTGTTTGGTCTCAATTATGCAAAGCAGGGCAAACGTAAGAAGTTTATTCTTTGTGAGGGATATATGGATGTGATCGCATTGCATCAGGCAGGATTTAGTGGTGCAGTGGCATCGTTAGGTACTGCATTTACAGAGCAGCAGGCCAATCTGCTTCGAAGATATACTGATGAAATCTATCTGACGTATGATAGTGACGAGGCGGGAGTCAAAGCAGCACTGCGTGCAATACCGATATTAAGGCGTGCAGGTATTACGGGACGTGTGGTTCATATGGAGCCATACAAAGACCCGGATGAGTTTATCAAGGGACTTGGCAGTGATGCGTTTGAAGAACGTCTGGAACAAGCACAGAACAGTTTCTTTTTTGAAGTAGATGTGCTTCGAAAACAGCACAATCTGAGTGATCCGGAGGAAAAGACAAAGTTTGTGCATGGAATGGCACGTAAACTTTTGGTGTTTGAGGACAAAGTGCAACGGGATAGTTATTTGGAGGCGTTATCTGCTAAGTATAGTGTTCCGAAGGAAGATTTAAGATCCCTCGTGATCCGCTACAGCAATATGGAGCCGGAAGGTTATCGGGAGGTCATGGAAGAACGACATGAACAGAGCAGAAGAAAGGCGATCCGCAAGGATCCGGAGGGAATGGCATATACGTATCGGCTGTTTTTGTCTTGGTTGATCGAACAGCCGGCCCTTTATGAACAGGTTAAACACATTGTGCATGTTGAGGATTTCTTAGAGGAGCCGTATCGTCAGGTGGCGGGGCTGCTATACGAGCAGCTGGAACGCGGACAAGCAGAACCGGCACAGATTATCAGTCGGTTTGAAGATGTAGAAGAGCAGCGGATGGTGGCAGGAATGTTTCAGACAACATTATCTGCGAAGATGGACAACCGTGAAAAAGAAAAGGCGGTCAACGAATTGATCCATCGGATCAAGGAGCGCAGTATAGAACATCAGACAAGAACTTTGACGGATTTTTCACAGCTTCAGGATCTTGTCCGCCAGAAAAAAGAACTGGAATCTCCGGGAAAACTGCATATTTCCCTGACAGGAGATCAGAATAGACAATAGATACAATGGAAAAACCCGGATATCCCGGTACACAGATAGAAAGGAAGGAACAACATGGCAACAGAAAAGAAACAGGCGGAGCTGCAGGAGACAGTCGTTTCCGAGACAAAGGAAAAGAAACAGACCAAAACTGCTAAGAAGGCGAGCACAACGAAAAAAACGTCTGCTTCTAAGGCAGAGACAAAAGCGGAGTCTGAGAAGGCAGCTAAGACAACGACGAAAAAGCAGTCGGCTGCGAAAGAACCTGCGGAGAAAAAGCAGACGAAAAAGGCATCTGCCGCAACGACGAAGAAGGCATCTGCCAAAGAAGCAAAAGCGACAGAAGATGAGACAAAGAAATTTATGGAGCGCATGAGAGCATTGTTAGATCTTGCAAAAAGTAAGAAAAATGTGTTAGAGATCGCAGAGATCAACAATTTTTTTAAGGATATTGATCTGACAGAGGAGCGTATCGAAAAGATCATAGAGTTTTTGGAACAAAAAAATGTGGATGTTTTACAGATTTCGGAGGATAAAGATACCGATGATGATATGATTTTGGAACTGGAGAATAATGGGGAAGTTCCGGACGATGATGAGATCGAGAATATCGATCTGTCTGTGCCGGATGGTATCAGTATTGAGGATCCGGTACGTATGTATCTGAAAGAGATCGGTAAAGTTCCGCTTCTTACTGCGGATGAAGAGGTTGAGCTTGCAAAACGTATGGAAGAGGGCGATGTGGAGGCTAAGAAGAAGTTAGCAGAAGCCAATCTTCGTCTCGTAGTCAGCATTGCAAAGCGTTATGTTGGTCGCGGAATGCTGTTTTTGGATCTGATCCAGGAAGGAAATCTTGGTCTGATCAAGGCAGTAGAAAAGTTTGATTACAAAAAGGGATATAAATTCAGTACGTACGCAACTTGGTGGATCCGTCAGGCAATCACACGTGCGATTGCAGATCAGGCGAGAACGATCCGTATCCCGGTTCATATGGTAGAGACGATCAACAAGTTTGTACGTGTTCAGCGTCAGTTATTGCAGGAACTTGGCAGAGAACCATATCCGGAAGAGATCGCAGAACAGATGGGCATGCCGGTAGAGCGTGTTCGTGAGATTCAGAAGATCTCTTTAGAGCCGGTTTCTTTGGAAACACCGATCGGTGAAGAGGAAGACAGTCATTTGGGTGATTTCATTCAGGATGATAATGTACCGGTTCCGGCAGAGGCAGCAGCGTTTACGTTGCTCCGTGAGCAGTTGGATGAAGTGCTTGGCACGTTGACGGATCGTGAGCAGAAGGTGCTCAAACTTCGTTTTGGCTTGGAAGACGGCAGAGCCAGAACATTGGAAGAAGTTGGTAAGGAGTTTAAGGTGACCAGAGAGCGTATCCGCCAGATCGAAGCGAAAGCTTTGCGCAAATTGAGACATCCGAGCCGCAGCCGCAAATTAAAGGATTATTTGGAGTAATGCAGTTATCTAAACGATTGCAGACCGTGGCGCATCTCGTACACTCTGGCGGTGTTGTTGCTGATATTGGATGTGACCATGGATTTACCACTATATATTTGGTGATGAATCAGCTTGCATCGGCAGGGATTGCTATGGATGTGGCAGATGGACCGTTAATGCGTGCGAAAGAACATATACATCAGTATGGACTCGATAACAGGATCGCATTACGTAAGTCAGATGGTTTGCAGCAGCTTGTAGAAGGCGAGGCAGATACAATATTGATCAGCGGCATCGGTGGAGCTTTGATGGAACGTATTTTGCGGGAATTTCCGCACGTAACACAGTCTGCGAAAGAACTGGTACTTTCGCCTCAGTCAGAGATATACAAAGTACGTCATGCGCTGCACGATCTGGGTTTTGTGATCGCACAGGAAGAGATGGTATTTGATCAGGGTAAATATTATACGATCATACGGTGTGAGAGGGGCAGTGAGCATTACTTCACGGAGGAAGAATATATATATGGAGGGTACCTGATGCGAACGAGACATCCGGTATTTCTGGAATATATGCAAAAAGAGCTTGCGCGGGTGCAGCGTGTTTTGGAGGCAATGCCGGATACACAGCCGGCGAAGAGGCAGATTCTTCAGGAACAGCAGACTATCTCAGATATTTTGAATCCGAGATAACAGGCTGCATTGTCAGTGACAGAAAGGCAAAGGTGTTGTTATGGGGAAACAGATTAAAGTGGAAGTGATCATTGGCGCTAAAAGGATTCCTAAAACTTACGAAGAGGGAGTTACCTATGAGCAGGTGGCCAAAGAAGTACAATCGGCATATTCATATCCGATCATTCTAGCCAGACGTGGCGGTAAATTGGTGGAATTAAATAAGCGGATCCGTGAGGATGTCCAGATATGTTTTATGACGACGGCAGATGACAGTGGGCACAAGACGTATGTTCGTGGTGTGACATTACTGATGTTACGCGCGTTTTATGCGGTCTGCAAAGGGCAGCCGTTGGAAAATGTATATGTGAAATATCAGATCGGCGATAGCTGTTACTGCGAAGTGAGCGGTGTCCCTGTGACGGAATCTTTGCTGCAGCAGGTTGAACAGTATATGAAAGAACTGGTACATAGAGATATTCCATTTTTGAAACGGTCGGTAGATACTTCCGAAGCACTGCGTATTTTTGAAAAATATGGCATGATGGATAAGAAAAAATTATTTGAATATCGTCGTGTTTCCAAGGTAAATATATATACATTAGATGGATTTGAGGATTATTATTATGGTTATATGCCGGCAAGTACCGGTGTACTTCAGTATTTCAGTTTAGAGCCATATGAAAACGGATTTATGCTGAATCTGCCCAATAGCAAAACTCCGGATCAAACAACATTGCACAAACCAAGTCCAAAGTTGTTTGCAACCTTGCAGGAGGCGAAATCGTGGGGCAAGATGGTGGATGTTGATACGGTAGGTGCGTTGAATGATGTGATCTCGCATGGTGGTGCGCCGGAACTTATATTGGTACAGGAAGCACTTCAGGAGAAAAAGATTGCGCAGATCGCAGAGCAGATCGCCAATGACCCAAGTAAGAAATTTGTCATGATCGCAGGTCCGTCTTCTTCCGGTAAGACATCATTTTCTCATCGTTTGTCGATTCAGCTTCGAACACTCGGAGTGCATCCGCATCCGATCGCATTAGACAATTATTTTGTAGACCGCGATGAAACACCGTTAGATGAAAATGGCAATTATAACTTTGAGTGTCTTGAAGCGATCGATGTTAAACTGTTTAATCAGCAGATGAATGAGCTGCTTGCCGGAAAACGTGTCGAACTGCCGACTTTTAATTTTGTGACCGGTCAAAAAGAATATAAAGGAGATTATAAGCAGTTAGGTGAGGATGATATATTAGTGATCGAGGGGATCCACGGCTTGAATGATAAACTATCTTATACGCTTCCAAAAGAAAGTAAGTTTAAGATATACATCAGTGCGCTGACCCAGATCAACATTGATGAGCATAATCGGATTTCTACGACAGATGGCAGATTGATCCGGCGAATGGTACGTGATGCCAGAACAAGAGGCGCTTCGGCCGCTCGCACGATCGGTATGTGGCCATCGGTACGCCGCGGGGAAGATCAATATATATTCCCATTTCAGGAAGAGGCGGATGTTATGTTTAACTCGGCACTGATTTATGAGCTTGCTGTTTTAAAACCGTATGCAGAAGCGATCCTCTTTGGAATACCGAAGGATGCACCGGAGTATATCGAGGCAAAGCGTCTGCTTAAGTTTTTGGATTATTTCATTGGGATCAGCAGTGAAGACATCCCGAAAAATTCACTGATGCGTGAATTTGTGGGAGGCAGTGTCTTTAATGTATAGGATTAATCTGTATAGAAAATTGCAACATTGACAGCAGGGCTGTATTACGCACACATAATACAGTTTTTCCAAATCTGTCAGCAGGCAGTGTAGGACGGTCGGCAGATATGATAGATAACATGGTGTGCAGAAATGAGGACAAAAAGATATGGCACAGATTATTGATGGAAAGAAAATTTCAACACAGATCAAAGATGAGGTGAAAGAGCAGGTTGCTGCTCTGAAACAAAAAGGAATTGATGTAACTTTGGCCGTGATTCAGGTTGGTAAAGATCCTGCATCTACTGTATATGTCGGCAACAAAAAGAAGGCCTGCGAATATGTAGGTATTCGTTCTTTGGCATATGAACTGCCGGAAGAGACCAGTGAGCAGGAGCTTTTGGAGTTAGTACAATCGCTCAATGCTAAAGAAGATGTCGATGGCATTTTAGTTCAACTTCCGCTACCAAAGCATATTGATGAGGATAAAGTGATCCGTACGATTTCGCCGGACAAAGATGTGGATGGTTTTCATCCGGAGAGCGTAGGACGTCTAAGTATTGGGCAGCCGGGCTTTGTTTCCTGTACACCGGCAGGGATCATCCAGCTTTTGAAACGTTCTGGAATAACGATTGACGGCAAAGAATGTGTTATTATCGGTCGGAGTAATATTGTTGGTAAACCGATGGGAATGCTCTTACTTAGGGAAAATGGAACGGTGACGATCTGTCATTCACACACTCCGGATCTGAAGACGGTTGCCAAGCGTGCAGATATTTTAGTCGTTGCGATCGGCAAGGCGAAGTTTGTAGATGCTTCTTATGTAAAAGACGGGGCCGCTGTCATTGACGTAGGAATGGATCGTGATGAAAATGGCAAGTTGTGTGGTGATGTTGACTTTGCTTCTGTTGAACCGGTTGCAGGGGCGATCACACCGGTTCCGGGAGGCGTTGGTCCGATGACGATCGCAATGCTTATGAACAATTGTGTGGAATCTGCACAGAGAAAACATTGTTAGAAATGGAGACTACGAATGGAACAACAGAATATAACACCAATTTATTTTGTGTCGTTAGGGTGTGACAAAAATCTTGTGGACAGTGAAATGATGATCACTTCACTGCGGGAACAGGGCTTTTGTCTTGTGAATGAAGAGACAGAGGCAGAAGTGATTGTTGTAAATACCTGCTGTTTTATTGGGGATGCCAAGGAAGAAAGTATCAATACATTGTTAGAAATGGCGTCCTACAAGGAAACAGCTAAATGTAAGCTGCTTGTGGCTGCGGGATGTCTGGCTCAGCGTTACCATAAAGAGATACAAACGGAGATACCGGAAGTCGATATTATTGTCGGCACAATGGGGTATGAAAATCTCGCGGAAACGATCCGCGGAGAGTTAAAAGAGCATCAGGGTGTTGTTGAGACATTACAGAATATTGATTATCTGCCGACGCCGCTGACGAATCGAGATAGTATGTCCGGTGGATATTATGCATATCTTAAGATTGCAGAAGGCTGTGATAAATGCTGTACGTACTGCGTGATCCCGAAAGTGCGCGGACATTATCGCAGTGTTCCGATGGAGAATCTGCTTGCACAGGCAGAACATCTGGTTCAAAACGGAGCCAAAGAGCTGATCTTGGTGGCACAAGAGACAACATTATATGGTGTGGATCTATATGGACACAAGAGCCTTCCTGAGCTTTTGGAAAAATTATCGGAATTAGAGGAGCTGAAATGGATCCGTATTTTATACTGCTATCCGGAAGAAATCACAAAAGAGCTGGTTCATGCGATCAAAACGCTTCCGAAAGTATGTCATTATCTGGATATTCCGATCCAGCACGGTTCTGATAGCATATTAAAGCGGATGGGGCGGCGTACCAATAGCAAAGAACTGCGGGATATGGTACATTATCTGCGTCAGGAGATTCCGGATATTGCACTTAGAACAACATTGATCACAGGATTTCCCGGCGAGAGTGAGCAGGATTTCGAACAGCTGAAAGAATTTGTGGAGGAACTTCGATTCGATCGACTTGGTGTATTTACGTACTCAAGGGAAGAAGATACACCGGCAGCCGCAATGGAAGAACAGGTGCCGGAAGAAGTTGCAGAAAAGCGGCGGGATGAGATCATGCAGATCCAGCAAAAGATTGCTTTTGAGAAGACGGCGGCGCAGATTGGACGTGCTTTAGAAGTAATGGTAGAGGGGGCCCTGCCGGAAGATGGTGTTTATATTACGAGGACGTATATGGATGCACCGGAAGTGGACGGGTATGTATTTGTGGCAACTGATTGGAATCTGATGTCGGGAGATTTCTTAAACGTCAAGATTACCGGTGCAGATGAGTATGATCTCATTGGAGAGGTCATAGAGGAATAAGAGAATAGAATTGAAGGAGGATAAATATGAATTTACCAAATAAGATTACGATGCTTCGTGTATTTTTAATACCTTTTTTTGTTGTGTTTATGCTTGTATCAGCCATCCCTTATAGCAAATACATTGCATTAGTTGTTTTTGTTGTAGCAAGTCTGACGGATACCTTAGATGGTTATATCGCCAGAAAGTATAAACTTGTATCCAATTTTGGAAAATTCATGGATCCGTTGGCAGATAAATTATTAGTTTCTTCGGCGATGATCTGTCTGGTGTCCTTAAACAGAATTCCGGCTTGGGTTGTTATTGTGATCATAAGCCGTGAGTTTATCATTAGTGGATTTCGTCTGGTCGCATCGGATGCCGGTGTCGTGATAGCAGCGAGCTGGTGGGGCAAGATAAAAACAGTTGTACAGATGATCATGGTCATTGTCTTGATCTTGTCTATACACAATCCGGTTGTTGCTGTGATCGAGCAGATATTGATCTATTTAGCACTGGTACTTACGGTGGTATCGTTATTGGATTATTTGATCAAAAATTGGAAGGTTATGGATGATGGAAAGATGTAATGAGATAAGAGTACCATCTGAGGAGGCGGTACAGTTAGTAGAATATTGTATCCAAAACGGTTATAAGATTTCTACAGCGGAGTCATGTACCGGAGGCCTGATCGCAGCGGGTATTGTAGATGTACCGGGTGCATCAAATGTCTTTGAAGAGGGATATGTTACGTACGCAGACCGGGTTAAACAAAAACTGCTTCATGTATCCGTGACAACGATTCATAAGTATACGGTGGTAAGTGCGCAGGTGGCTGAAGAAATGGCGCTTGGAACAGCGCAGGCCAGTGGAGCCGATATTTCTGTTACGACAACAGGTTATGCAGGACCGGAAGATGGTGAAGATGGGACACCGGCAGGAACCGTTTACATCGGAACCTGCTTTCGGGGGTGCGCAGAGAGCAGAAAATATTGCTTTGACGGTGATCGTGGGCAGGTGCGCTTGCAGGCAGCCCGTGAGGCAATGAAATTTGCATTAGAAAGGATGAAACAGATTGAGTGAGGTGATCGTTGTAGGCGGTGGAGCAGCCGGTATGATGGCAGCTATTGCGGCAGCGGACTGTGGACATCAGGTAACCATTATAGAAAAGAATGAAAAATTAGGGAAAAAATTATTTATTACAGGAAAAGGCCGGTGTAATATCACCAATGACAGTGATGTAGAGAATCATTTGAATCATGTGATCTCCAATCCGAAATTTATGTACAGTGCCTTTTATAGTTTTGACAGCAGCCGTATGATCGACTTCTTGGAACAGGAAGGTCTGGCGGTAAAGACAGAGCGCGGCAATCGCGTGTTTCCGCAGTCTGATAAGTCTTCCGATGTGCTGCAAACACTGCAGAAAGCACTTCGCAGAAGAAATGTTACGGTCAGATTGCATACGAAGATGACAGGACTTATGATCGAAGATCATATTTGTAAAGGTGTAAAAGTACAGAGTTATCATGGTGCATTGGAAACACTGACAGCGGATGATGTCATCCTTACAACGGGGGGACTTGCATATCCTTCTACCGGATCGACAGGTGATGGACACCGACTGCTGAAACAGGCAGGAGTTGCTTTAGAACCATGTTATCCGGCGTTAGTGCCTGTTGAGACGGTAGAAGAGTGGCCAATCAGACTGCAGGGATTATCGCTTCGCAATGTGTCGTTGCGCGTGGAACGTGGATCGCATAAAATATACGAGGAACAGGGAGAAATGCTGTTTACGCATTTTGGTGTAAGCGGACCATTGGTCTTGTCGGCGAGCAGCCTGCTCGGTCGTAAAGGTGCCAAAGACTGTAAACTGCATATTGACTTGAAACCGGCCTTGTCGGAAGAACAGTTAGATGAACGGTTACAGCGTGATTTTGCCGCACAAAAAAACAGCATGTTTAAAAATAGTCTGGGAAAGCTGCTGCCGTCAAAATTGATCCCGGTTATCGTGGAACTTTCCGAGATGACGCCGGATAAGCAGGTCAATGAGGTGACTAGGCAGGAGCGGCACAGACTGGTTAAGCTATGCAAAGATCTCACCTGTACCGTCAAAAAACTGCGGGATTTTCCGGAAGCGATCGTTACCGGAGGAGGCATTTCCGTAAAGGCGATCAATCCGGCAACTATGGAATTAAAGGAGATTTCACATTTATTTGCCGCCGGAGAGCTGATCGATGTAGATAGTGTGACGGGAGGGTATAATCTTCAGGTTGCGTGGTCAACCGGGTATTTGGCAGGAATATCAGTGTATTGAATGATAATGGAGGATAGATATGTATAATATTGCAATTGACGGACCGGCAGGAGCCGGCAAAAGTACTATTGCCAAGATGGCAGCGAAGAAACTGGATTTCATTTATGTAGATACCGGAGCTATGTATCGTGCGATGGCGCTGTATTTTCTGCGCCGGGAAATTGATGCAAAAGATGAGAAAAAGATTGCAGAGGCCTGTGAGCATATCAATGTGACGATTGCTTATCAGGAGGGAGAACAGCAGGTACTTCTTAACGGTGAAAATGTCAATGCCTTTATTCGTACAGAAGAGGTTAGCATGATGACATCTAATACTTCAAAATATCCTGCTGTACGTGAGAAACTTCTTTATTTACAGCGGGAACTTGCGGCAGCTAACAATGTGATCATGGACGGCCGGGATATTGGAACTTGTGTCCTGCCGGATGCAGAGCTTAAGATATATCTTACAGCCAGTGCATCGGAGCGAGCTAAAAGACGTTATTTGGAGCAGAAGGAACGCGGTGTGGAAAGTGATCTTGCCCAGATCGAAAGGGATATTATTGCACGTGATGAGCAGGATATGAATCGTGAGATCGCTCCGTTAAAGCAGGCAGAAGATGCTATTTATCTAGACACCTCTGATATGACGATCGAGGAAGTAGTGACAAAGATCGTATCACTCGTTCAAAAGGCCTGAACAAAACGGATCTTTGTGGGCATAGAAAGGATTGAAAGATTTGTATGAAAGTTACATTGGCTAAGAGTGCGGGCTTTTGCTTTGGAGTGAAGCGGGCAGTGGAAATGGTTTATAAGGAAGCGGAGACGGGAAAGAAAGTATATACGCTCGGTCCGATCATTCACAATGAGCAGGTTGTGCAGGATCTGGAACAAAAAGGTGTACGTGTGATCGATACGCCGGAAGAACTTTCCGAAGCGGAGGATGCGACAGTGATCATCCGCTCACATGGCATCAGCGCAGACGTGTATCATCAACTGGAAGACAAAAAGGTTCGCATTGTTGATGCGACCTGTCCTTTTGTCAGCAAGATCCATCGCATTGTTGAGAAAAAATATCAGGAAGGAAGCTGTATTGTCATTGTCGGCAATGCAAACCATCCGGAAGTGGAAGGAATCAATGGCTGGTGCAATGGCGCAGCTACAGTGATCGGAAGCGTTTCGGAGGCAGAAAATTATAGTCAGGAACCAGCCAGGAAACTTTGTGTTGTGGCACAAACGACATTTAATTACAAGAAATTTAAAGATATAGTTGATATTTTTTCGAAAAAGAGTTATGATATAAACGTTATGAATACAATTTGCAACGCTACCGAAGAGCGTCAGACGGAAGCGGCAGCCATTGCCGGTGACTCCGACGCAATGATAGTGATAGGTGGAAAACATAGTTCGAACACGCAGAAACTGTATGAAATATGCAAGAATGTGTGTCCGGACACACATTTTATACAGACACTTGATGACTTGGATTTGAAGCAATTTCAATCTTTTCGTAGCGTGGGTATTACTGCAGGGGCCTCGACCCCAAATACTATTATTAAGGAGGTTCAATCATATGTCAGAAATGAATAATGAGTTTGAACAGTTATTGGAAGAAACATCATTAGTAACAATCCACAATGGAGAGGTTGTAGAAGGGACAGTCATCAGCGTTAAGGAAGATGAGATCGTTCTTAACATCGGCTACAAAGCAGATGGTATCATTACTAGAAATGAGTATAGTAATCAATCCGGCATCGACTTAAGAGATGTTGTGAAAGAAGGCGACAAAATGAACGCCAAGGTACTCAAGGTGAATGATGGTGAGGGACAGGTATTATTAACATACAAACGCCTTGCTATGGAGAAGAGTAATGAGCGCATTCGTGAAGCATTTGAGAATAAAGAAGTACTTAAAGCTAAGGTTGTCAATGTATTAACGGGTGGCTTGAGTGTCATCGTTGATGAGACTAAGATCTTTATTCCAGCCAGCCTTGTATCTGATACTTATGAGAAAGATCTTTCTAAGTATGCAGGACAGGAGATTGAGTTTGTTGTCAGCGAGTTTAATCCAAAGAAGAGAAGAATCATTGGTGATAGAAAGCAGCTTTTGGTTGCAGAGAAGAAGAAGAAACAGGAAGAGCTTTTTGCAAGAATTCATGTTGGCGATACTGTAGAAGGTGTTGTTAAGAATTTGACAGATTTCGGTGCATTCATCGATCTTGGCGGAGCAGACGGACTTCTTCATATTTCAGAGATGTCTTGGGGACGTGTTGAAAATCCTAGAAAGGTATTCAACGTTGGCGACAAGACTAAGGTTCTTATTAAAGACATCAAAGACGATAAGATTGCATTGAGCCTGAAGTTTGAGGATCAGAATCCATGGTTAAATGCTGATGGAAAATATAGCGTTGGTTCTGTTGTGAAGGGTAAAGTTGCACGTATGGCTGATTTCGGTGCATTCATTGAGTTAGAGCCTGGTGTTGATGCATTACTGCATGTATCTCAGATCTCTAAGGAGCATGTTGATAAGCCGTCTGATGTATTGAAAGTTGGTCAGGAAGTGGAAGCTAAAGTTGTTGATTTCAATAGCGAAGATCACAAGATCAGCCTGAGCATCAAGGCTTTATTGAATGACTCACAGGCGGAGGAAGAAGAGGATGTCGCTGAAGAGCCAGCAGAGTAATAGTAGGTAATCGCTCGCCAATCCGTACTTGTACGGGTTGGCGATTTTTTTCGTATAGGGTTTTCGTTTGTGCGAAAAGTATGGAATGGAATTTGCGTATGTAAAGGAGGTCAGAGATGGGCGATTATGAGTTGTTTAAGAAACAGGTATTCGGGTTGACCCAGATAGACCTGAGTTGTTATAAAGAACGTCAGATGAAACGACGCATTGATGCGTTGATCACAAAGTGCAAGATTACATCATACGAGGAGTATATCCGATTGCTAAAGACAGATAAAGTGAGATTGGATGAGTTTGTGGCATACTTGACCATTAATGTATCTGAATTCTATCGCAATCCGGAGCAATGGAAACTGCTGGAGGATGAGATGCTTCCGTATTTATTTGAGCGTTTTGGCAATGATCTGCATATATGGAGTGCTGCCTGCTCGACAGGAGATGAACCGTATACACTTGTTATGCTGTTAGCAAAGTTTATTCCGCTGGATAAGATCCATGTTTATGCGACGGATATTGACAGACAAGTGTTAGAAAAGGCGCAGATAGGTATTTATGATGAAAAGAGCTTAAAAGGACTACCGAAAGAATTTGTGTCGAAATATTTTACACAGGTTTCTGACCGGAGTTATCAGATCAGTGATCAGATCAAGCGTTGTGTCAAATTTTGTCAACATAATCTGCTGAAGGATAGATATCCAAAAGAATGTGATCTGATCGTCTGCCGTAATGTGATGATTTATTTTACGGAGGAAGCCAAAAAGGAGATATATCAAAAGTTTAATGCATCCCTTAAAAAAGACGGGTTGTTGTTTGTTGGAAGTACAGAACAGATCATATCGCCCGGCAATATCGGATTTGCAAGTTTTAAGTCATTTTTTTATAAACGCTTATAGTGTGGATAGTGAAAGGCATGGTGAAGAAAGATGGAGACTAAGATTAAGATCGTTGTGGATGCGATGGGTGGTGATTACGCACCAGAGGTTCCGGTACAGGGAGCTGTAGAAGCATTGCAGGAAAATACAAATATTTCTATCGTATTGGTAGGTAGAACGGATGCGATCAAGGAGCAGCTTGCAAAATATACGTATGATAAAGAGCGCATAGAGATCGTTCATGCAGAGGAAGTGATCGGATTTGACGAGCCACCGGTGATGGCAGTTCGCAAAAAGAAGGATTCTTCCATCGTAGTTGGCATGAAACTCGTTAAAAAAGGCGAGGCAGATGCATTTGTATCAGCAGGAAGCACCGGTGCTATATTAGTTGGTGGTCAGATGATCGTTGGAAGGATCAAAGGTATTGAGCGAGCACCGTTAGCGCCATTGATCCCAACGGCCAAAGGACCGGCATTGCTGATCGATTGTGGAGCAAATGTAGATGCCAGAGCTTCTCATTTGGTGCAGTTTGCACAGATGGGATCCATATATATGAAACACGTTGTTGGAGTAGACAATCCTAAAGTTGCTATTGTAAATATTGGTGCAGAAGAAGAAAAAGGAAACCAATTGGTGAAAGAAACATATCCTTTATTGAAAGAATGTAAAGATATTAATTTTACCGGAAGTATTGAAGCAAGAGACATTCCGAAGGGTGATGCCGATGTTATTGTATGTGAGGCATTTGTTGGCAATGTTATTTTGAAATTATACGAGGGATTGGCAGGGACACTGCTTTCTAAGGTGAAGCAGGGGCTCATGTCTACACTTCGCAGTAAGATAGGGGCATTGCTGATCAAGCCGGCATTGAAAAAGACAATGAAAGAGTTTAACACGGATGATCATGGTGGAGCACCATTGCTTGGATTGAGAGGATTAGTTGTTAAAACGCATGGCAGCTCCAATGCGAAAGATGTCAAAATGGGCATTTTGCAGTGTGTGCAGTTTACCGAAGAGCAGATCAATGAAAAGATCAAAGAGAATCTTGCAGTAAAGCAGGAAGATTAGCGAATAGTATGAGATGGGAAAGGAATGAGTGTTTCTTATGGAGTTTGAAAAGCTGCAGATGATCATTGCAGAAGTTCTGGGCAAAGACTCGGAGCAGATTTATGCCAAAGCGCGGCTGGTGGAGGATCTGGGAGTGGATTCTCTGGAAGTTTTTCAGATCATTATGGGAATGGAAGACACGTTTGATGTTATTTTAGAGGAAGAAGCGGTGTATCAGGTGAAGACGGTACAGGATCTGTGCAATCTTGTGATGATACCTGCATAAAAAGGAGTATGATGAACAGTGAGACAGGAAAAGATAATTGAGTTTGAAAAAAAGATTGGATACACGTTTGAAAATCCGTATCTGTTGGTGACGGCATTGACTCACAGTTCGTATTCAAATGAAAAACGACTGAAAAAATATAAATGCAATGAGCGTTTGGAGTTTTTGGGAGACGCTGTATTAGAGTTGATCTCCAGCGAGTATATTTTTAAGGAAAATCCGCAGAAACCAGAGGGAGATCTTACAAGGATACGGGCAAGTTATGTCTGTGAACCGACGCTGGCAGCTTGTGCGCGAGAAATTTCTTTGGGTGATTATCTGCTTTTGGGTAAAGGAGAGGATCGCACCGGGGGCAGAGAGCGGGATTCTATTTTGTCAGATGCCATGGAGGCTACGATCGGTGCTGTTTATCTGGATGGAGGATTTGCCAGAGCAAAAGAGTATGTCGAGGCATTTGTGCTGCGTGATATCGAGAACAAAAAGTTGTTTTATGACAGCAAAACGATCCTGCAGGAGATTGTGCAGGGAAGACATCTTGCATTGGCATATCAGTTGGTGAAAGAAACCGGACCGGATCACTGTAAATCATTTGAGGTTGCTGTGATGATCAACGGTAAAAAGATAGCGGTCGGGACAGGAAGAACAAAGAAAAAAGCAGAGCAGTCGGCAGCGTATGAGGCAATTCTTGCTTTGCGGGAGAAATGAGGTAAGGGATGTATTTAAAAAGTTTGGAGGTACATGGCTTTAAGTCGTTTGCCAATAAATTAGTATTTGAATTCCATAACGGAATCACTGCTATCGTTGGACCAAATGGCAGTGGTAAGAGTAACGTGGCAGATGCTGTCAGATGGGTGCTTGGTGAACAGAGTGCCAAACAGCTTCGTGGAGCGAAGATGGAAGATGTCATTTTTGCCGGAACACAGCTTCGTAAGCCACAGGGCTTTGCGTATGTGGCGATCACGATCAATAATGAAGATCACAAGTTGAAAGTGCCGTATGAAGAGGTAAAGATTGCTCGACGGGTATACCGATCCGGTGAAAGCGAGTACCTGCTCAACGGTGCTTCGTGTCGTTTGCGGGATATTCAGGAATTACTGTTAGATACCGGTATTGGTAAGGAAGGTTATTCTATCATCGGGCAGGGTCAGATTGATAAGATCTTAAGTGGTAAGCCGGAAGAGCGTCGCGAGCTTTTTGACGAGGCTGCCGGTATTGTGAAGTTCAAAAAGCGCAAAACGGTTGCTGAGAAGAATTTAGAGGAAGAGCAGCAAAATCTTGTGCGAATCGAAGACATTTTATCGGAGTTGGAAAAACAGGTTGAGCCATTGGAGGCACAATCCGAAAAAGCAAAAGAATATTTGAGTTACCGTGATGAACTGCGCAATCTGGATATCAATGTATTTTTGCAAGATTACAAAGAAAACAGCGCTTCCATGGAGGAACTTCGCGAGAAGGAAAGTATTGCAGATGGAGATCTGGCTAAGACAAAGGAAGAATATGAAACGGTCAAGTCAGAATATATTCAATTAGAAGAGGCACTGGATAAACATACGCAGAATCTGGAAGAATGCCGTGAAACGCTGAGTGCTGATAAAGTGAAGTTGAATCAGCAGGAAGGCGATATAAAAGTATTAGAGGAGCAGATCAATGCGGTGCGCCAAAGCGAGCTGTATTATCGTGAGCAGATAGAGAACTACCGTGCCAAAGTGTCTGAACTGGAAAGCGAACAGGAAGAGCATCGCGCAAAAACGAAAGAATTTGAAGATAAATTACAGCAGATGGAACAGTCCCGTCAGGATGTTACTGCTAAGCGGGAAAAGACCGGCAATGAGATCGCACTTCTCGAGCAGGAGATCGCAGGTCACAATGAGGCGATCGCACAGGCAAAAGATGCAAATACGGATGTTGTGACGCAGGAAGAACGCTTTCAAACGCTGTTAGAGCAGAACAATATCAAAAAAGTGGAACTGACAAAACGGATTTTGGAAAATAAAACGCAAACGGCCGGTTTGCAGGAGATTTTAGACCGAGAGCAAAGCAATCTGCAGGAGATCACGGATAAGATACAAGCGTTAGATGATGCCGGAGCAGAACTCGCACATTCTGTCAAGCATCTGCAGGGACAGACAGAGCAGTTAAATCTCGAGCGCCGGGAGACGGAGCGACAGTATCACATGGATCATTCCAGACTGCGTTCTCTGCAAAATATGACAGAGCGCTATGAGGGGTTTGGGCAGAGCATCAAGCGTGTTATGGAGCAAAAGCCGAATTATCCTGGCATTGTCGGAGTTGTGGCAGATATTATCCGCGTAAATAAAAAGTATGAGATCGCAGTGGAAACTGCACTTGGCGGCAGCATTCAAAATATCGTGACCGATAATGAGCAGACCGCCAAAAGTATGATCGCTCATTTAAAAAAGAATCGCTACGGCAGAGCTACATTTTTGCCGTTGACCAATATACATACAAAGGCAGCAAGCCGCGCACAAAATATTATGGCAGAGCCGGGTGTGATCGGTATGGCATCCACCCTTGTAGAGGCAGAAGATCGCTTCTCAGAATTGGTAGAATATTTGCTGGGACGTTTTGTTGTAGTTGATCATATCGATCATGCGATCGCTTTGGCCAAGAAGTATCATCACACGATACGTATCGTTACGACAGAGGGTGAACTCTTAAATCCGGGTGGTTCTATGTCCGGTGGTGCTTTTCGTAACAACAATAATCTGTTGGGAAGACGCCGCGAGATGGAGGAACTTGAGCAGCAGACGAAGAAATGGAAAGCGCGCCTTACCGAAATCGATGCAGATATTGCCAAGTATGAGAAAGATGGTGCGCAGATCCGTCAGAAGATCGAGACAAATCATCACCTGCGAGAAGAACTGGTATTGCAGCAAAATACTGCAAAATTGCAATATGATCGTGCAAACCGCGATATGGAGCAAGCGAAGGAACAGCTTGATCACATTCGTTTTGAAAGTCAGGGGATCGAGGGACAGAAAAAGGAGCTGCAGGATGAATTAGATAAGCTGCAGGATCAACGTAAGGAAAATGAGGATCAGAATAAGATCCGCGAAGAGCGCATTGCAGAGTGTACGGACAAGCTTAATCAGGTCCGGGAGCAGCAAAGACAATTAGAGACAGAAGATGCACAGCTCCAATTGGACTATACAACATTGGAGCAGAAGAAACAGTTTCAGCAGGAAAATGTGAATCGTGTTGCCGGAGAACTGCAGAATATTTGCCAGCAGATGGAGGAAGCATCCGGGAATAATATGCAGGCAGATGAGCGGGTACGTCAAAAAGAGGCACAGATCGCGGATTTAAGACAGCAGATGGATCAGCTTTCTGTGCAGATCACGACGTTGACAGAGATGGTTGAGCAGAAAGTGCAGAAACGTGAGGAGCTGACAACGAGGCAGAAAGGCTTTTTTGAGCGTCGGGAGAGCTTATCGGAGCAGATGAATGCATTGGATAAAGAGGTGTTCCGCCTGCGCAACAGTCAGGAAAAATTGCAGGAAAAGATGGATTCTTACACGAACTATATGTGGGAGCAGTATGAACTGACCTTTAGTAAAGCGGAAGAAATTCGTGTAGCGTTAAATATGTCCGGGGCGCAAATGCGTGCCCAGATCAAAACCCTAAAAGGCAAGATCAAAGGCTTAGGGGATGTCAATGTCAATGCAATTGAACAGTACCGGGAGCTAATGGAACGCTATGAACTGCTTAACGGCCAGCATGATGATCTCATTAAGGCAGCCGATGTCTTACGTGGCATTATCGAGGAACTGGATACTGAGATGAGAAAACAGTTTGAAGAACAGTTTGCTGAAATTCAGACACGTTTTGATAAAGTGTTTAAGGAACTATTTGGTGGTGGACGTGGAGCACTGGAGTTGACAGAGGGAGAAGATGTCCTTGAGGCAGGCATTAAGATCGTTGCCCAGCCGCCGGGAAAGAAACTGCAAAATATGATGCAGATGTCCGGTGGAGAGAAAGCTCTGACAGCGATCGCACTGCTTTTTGCCATCCAAAGTCTGAAACCATCTCCGTTTTGTCTGTTGGACGAGATCGAGGCAGCGTTGGATGATTCTAATGTAGGGCGTTATGCCAATTATCTGCATAAATTGACCGAAAATACACAGTTTATCGTTATTACGCATCGACGTGGTACGATGAATGCTGCAGATATCCTATATGGTATCACTATGCAGGAAAAGGGAGTATCTACGTTGGTTTCTGTCAGTCTGTTGGATGAAAAAGAGATTGCCAATTAGATGGACAGATTGTCGGCATTTGAAACATATTGTATCTGATGTTGCATTTTAGCAGTAAAACAGGTAATATAGTAAGATGGTGCATAAAAAAGAATAACATGGAGAGTGAATATGAGTGAAAAAAAGGGATTTTTCAGCAGACTGAAAGACGGACTGACAAAAACACGAGACAACTTTGTCGCTGGAATTGACAATATATTCAACGGCTTTTCGGAGATTGACGATGATTTCTATGAAGAGCTCGAAGAAGTGCTTATTATGGCAGATATTGGTGTAAATACTACGTCAAAGATCATTGAGAATCTGCAGCAAAAAGTCAAAGAGCAGAAGATCAAAGAGATCAGTGTCTGCAAGCAACTGTTGATCGACAGTATCAAAGATCAGATGCGCGTGGATGAACATGCATATGACTATGAGAATGAGACTTCGGTTGTATTGTTGATCGGTGTCAACGGCGTTGGAAAAACAACGTCAGTAGGCAAGTTGGCAGGACAGTTCAAAAACAATGGTAAGAAAGTGATACTTGCAGCTGCTGACACATTTCGTGCGGCAGCAATTGAACAGCTTACCGAATGGGCAAATCGTGCAGGCGTGGAGTTGATCTCCGGTCAGGAAGGCGGTGATCCGGCAGCAGTTGTGTATGATGCCGTAAATGCAGCAAAGGCAAGAAAGGCAGATATTTTGCTCTGTGATACAGCCGGACGACTTCATAACAAGAAAAATTTGATGGAGGAGCTGCGCAAGATCAATCGAATTATTGAACGTGAATATCCGGATGCACATCGGGAGACACTGGTTGTATTGGATGGAACGACGGGACAGAATGCATTAGCACAGGCAAAACAGTTTGGCGAAGTGGCAGACATTACCGGAATCATTTTGACAAAATTAGATGGTACGGCCAAAGGTGGAATTGCGATCGCAATTCAATCAGAGCTGCATGTACCGGTGAAATATATTGGTATTGGAGAGCAGATTGATGATCTGCAGAAATTTGATGCAGATCAATTTGTTGACGCACTGTTTGAATGATTGACAGGATAAAAAGAAAATTCATTGGAGGATAGTAACATGATGACATTAGATAAGTTTGAAGAAGCTTCAGAAAAGGTTAAGGAAGTCGTACTTCCGACCAATCTGATCTATAGCGAGTACTTTTCAGAACAGACAGGAAATAAAGTATATCTGAAACCGGAAAATATGCAGTACACAGGAGCTTATAAGGTGCGAGGCGCTTATTATAAGATCAGTACAATGTCATCGGACGAAAGAGAAAAAGGATTGATTACGGCATCTGCAGGAAATCATGCGCAGGGAGTTGCCTACGCGGCCAAATTATATGGTGTTCCGGCAACGATCGTAATGCCGACAACGACGCCATTGATAAAGGTGAATCGAACGAAAGGTTATGGCGCTAACGTGATACTGCATGGCTCAGTATACGATGAAGCCTGCCAGAAAGCGTTGGAATTGGCAGAGAAGAGCGGTGCTACTTTTGTACATCCGTTTAATGATGAAACCGTTGCAACCGGTCAGGGAACGATTGCAATGGAAATCTTTAAGGAACTGCCGACAGTAGACATTATTTTGGTCCCAATCGGTGGTGGTGGACTGGCAGCCGGTGTTTCAACACTTGCTAAGCTGTTAAATCCGAACATCAAAGTGATCGGCGTAGAGCCGGCAGGCGCAAGCTGTATGAAAGCATCTTTAGATGCGGGCAAAGTAGTTACACTGCCAAGTGTAGAGACAATTGCGGATGGTACCGCTGTTAAAACTCCGGGAGATAAGATTTTCCCATATATACAGAAAAATATTGACGAGATCATTGCTGTTGAGGATGAAGAGTTGATCGTCAATTTCTTAGATATTTTGGAAAACCATAAGATGTTAGTAGAAAACTCAGGCTTGCTTACTGTGGCAGCATTAAAGCATCTCGACTGCAAGGGCAAACGGGTCGTTTCAATCTTAAGTGGCGGTAATATGGACATTATTACGTTGTCTTCCGTCGTTCAGCATGGACTGATCGCCCGCGGCAGAGTATTTACCGTTGCCGTACAGTTACCGGACAGACCGGGTGAACTTGTCAACGTAGCGGATATTATCGCAAAAGAAAAAGGAAATGTTATCCGCTTAGAGCATAATCAGTTTGTCAGCATCAACCGTAATGCGGCAGTTGAGCTTCGGATCACGCTTGAGGCATTTGGACAGGAGCACAAAAATGAGATCTTAAAGGCGCTTCGTGACAAGGGATATGACGCAAAAGAAGAGACACCGACAGGTATGTATTAGAAAGGAATGGTTGTTTTATGGCAGGAACAGAAAATACAAAGGCATCAGAATTGTTGCACACACCCGGTGGAGTGCGGGATATTTATGGCAGTGCTTGTGCCAGAAAGCTGGAGGTACAGCATTCGTTAGAGCAGGTGATGCATTCCTATGGATTTCGAAATGTGCAGACACCGACGTTTGAGTATTTTGATATTTTTAATAAAGAACGTGGAACAGCTGCATCCAATGAGATGTTTAAGTTCTTTGACCGTGGCAACAATACACTAGTATTGCGACCGGACATGACGCCGGCGATCGCACGCTGTGTTGCCAAATATTTCCGTGAGGAGACTGAGCAGATGCGTTTCTGCTACACGGCACAGACTTTTGTCAGTACCGGACAATACAAGGGTAAATTACAGGAAGTGACACAGGTTGGAGCAGAGCTTTTTATGGATGACAGCTCCGATGCGGATGCAGAGATGTTAGCATTGACGATAGAATGTCTGTTAGAGAGCGGTTTGAAGGAATTTCAGATCGAAGTGGGACATGCCGATCTGTTCCGGGCTTTGGTAGAGGAAGCAGGCTTTGAGGAGGAGACGATCGAGACGCTGCGTGATCTGATCGAGAGCAAAAACTTCTTTGGCGTGGAAGAATTGTTAGGCAAGCTCACGGTACAGCAGGGGTTAAAAGAGGTCTTTGTGAAACTGCCGGAGCTATTAGAGAATTTAAAAGAGGCGGCAGATTTTGTGCGTGCGAGAAGTAAGAGCGAGCGCGTATATAAAGCATTAGAACGCTTGGAAAAATTAGAAGAGATCTTAAAGATATATGGTTTAGAAGATTATGTCACGATTGATCTCAGTATGCTGAGTCATTACAGCTATTATACAGGAGTTGTATTCCGTGCTTATACATATGGAAATGGTGAGGCAATCGCCAGCGGTGGCCGCTATGACGGTTTGGTGGCACAGTTTGGCAAAGAGGCGCCGGCAATCGGTTTGGTTATCGTATTAGACCAGTTGATGATCGCAATGGAGCGTCAGAAGCTGTTTGGAGAGACTGCACTTGGCGGAACACTTTTGGTGTATCCGAAAGAGGTGCGTGCGCAGGCTTTGCAGGAGGCTAAGAAAATGCGTGAAGGTGGACAAGTTGTTCAGATGATGCGCAAATCTTCCAAAAAAGAAATTGAAGAATATGTTGCTTACGCAAAACGCAACGGTAATGATTCTTTGATCTACCTGACGAAAGATGGCGAAAAACAGCAGATGATAGAGGCGAAATAAGTAGGAGGATAGCGATGAAATACATAACATTTGCCCTGGCAAAAGGGCGTTTGGCAAAACAGACATTAGCGCTGTTAGAGCAGATTGGTATTACATGTGAGGAAATGAAAGATGAGAAAACGCGTAAGCTGATCTTTGTAAATGAAGAACTTGGTTTTAAGTTTTTCCTTTCGAAAGCATCGGATGTTCCGACTTATGTTGAAATGGGTGCTGCTGATATTGGTGTAGTCGGTAAGGATACCATTTTGGAAGAGGGCCGCAAGTTATACGAAGTATTGGATCTCAATTGCGGCAAATGCCGTATGTGTGTTGCAGGACCGAAAGAGGCGAAGGAACGCTTGAATGACGGTTCTCTGATCCGTGTGGCAAGCAAGTATCCTCGCATTGCAAAGGATTATTTTTATAATGTCAAACATCAGACAGTTGAGATCATTAAACTGAATGGGTCGGTAGAGCTTGCTCCAATCGTTGGTCTGTCAGAAGTGATCGTGGATATTGTTGAGACAGGTTCGACACTGCGTGAAAACGGTTTGGAAGTATTGGAAGAGATCTGTCCGTTATCGGCGAGAGTGGTTGTTAATGAAGTGAGTATGAAGATGCAGCATGAGCGTATTACAAAGTTGATCCGAGATTTGCGGGAAGTTATTCCACAGTAACATAGAAAGAGGAGGAAATTACGATGAGAATTGTAAAGCTGACACAAAAAGAGCGCGAAAATATTTTGGAAAATCTTTTGAAAAGAAGTCCGAATCAATATAGCAAATTTGAGACAACGGTTCGCGATATTTTGGATAAAGTGAAAGCAGAAGGTGACCAGGCACTGTTTGCGTATACAGAACAGTTTGATGGTGTAAAGATCACTGAGGAAACCTTCCGTGTTACCGAAGAAGAAATTGCTGAGGCATATGAAAAAGTAGATTCTCATCTGATTGAAATCATTCGTAAGGCGTTAGTGAATATTCGTGATTATCACCAGAAACAGGTTCGATACAGTTGGTTTGACAGCAAACCGGATGGCACGCTGTTAGGTCAGAAAGTAACAGCATTGGAACGTGTTGGTGTATATGTTCCGGGTGGTAAAGCAGTATATCCGTCATCGGTTCTGATGAATATTGTTCCGGCAAAGGTGGCAGGAGTAGAACGTATCGTTATGACAACACCGCCGGGAAAAGATGGCAAAGTATATCCGATCACATTGGTTGCAGCCAAAGAGGCTGGCGTCGATGAGATTTATAAAGTGGGTGGAGCACAGGCAATCGGTGCTTTGGCATATGGAACCGAAAGCATCAAAAAGGTTGATAAGATCGTGGGACCAGGCAATATTTTTGTGGCACTGGCCAAGAAAGCGGTATATGGACATGTCAGCATTGACTCGATCGCCGGCCCGAGTGAGATTTTAGTACTGGCAGATGAGACAGCCAACCCACGTTATGTAGCTGCTGACTTATTGTCACAGGCAGAACATGATGAGATGGCATCTGCAATCTTGATCACGACTAGCGAAGAGCTGGCTGATAAAGTATCCGAAGAAGTTGATGGTTTTGTGAAAAAATTATCCCGTCAGGAGATCATCCAAAAATCATTGGATTCTTACGGTTATATTCTGGTTGCAGATACGATGGAAGAGGCGATTGAAACAGCTAACGAGATTGCTTCGGAGCATTTAGAGATCGTTACGAAAAATCCATTCGATACAATGACGAGAATCCGTAACGCCGGAGCGATTTTCTTAGGAGAGTACAGCAGTGAGCCTTTGGGTGATTATTTTGCAGGACCAAACCATGTGCTTCCGACAAATGGCACTGCGAAGTTTTTCTCTCCACTGTCGGTCGATGACTTTATTAAGAAGTCCAGTATCATTTCCTATTCCCGAGAGGCACTGGAGCTAGTACATCAGGATATCGAGGACTTTGCAACTGCTGAGAAGCTGACTGCACATGCAAATTCAATCGCTGTTCGATTCGAACAATAATTGGAATACAAATTGCAAACTTTTGAAAAATCGGGTAAAATAAAAGGAAAAGCAAAGAAATGAGGATTCCTATGGAACAGAACGTGAAGTGCCGTCAGGCTGAGGTGACAAGAAAGACCGGAGAAACGGATATTACAATCCGTTTAAATTTGGATGGAACAGGGAAAGCTTCTATTCAGACCGGGATTGGATTCTTTGATCATATGTTGAATAGTTTTGCCAGACATGGGTTGTTTGATCTGGAAGTACAGGCAAAGGGTGATCTGGAGGTGGACTGCCATCATACGATAGAGGACACCGGAATTGTTTTGGGTGAGGCGATCCGTCAGGCTGTAGGGGATAAAAAGGGCATCTGCCGTTTTGGCGAGTGCATCTTGCCGATGGATGAAACGCTAGTACTATGTGCATTGGATCTGTCAGGCAGACCATACCTGCGCTATCATCTGGACCTTACAGTTCCATCTGTGGGACAGTTCGATACAGAGATGGTTCATGAATTCTTTTATGCAGTAAGCTATGCAGCAGGAATGAATCTTCATGTAAAACAGCTCGATGGGGAGAACAATCATCACATTATTGAGGCTGCTTTTAAGTCGTTTGCAAAAGCATTGGATCGTGCTGTGAGTTATGACGGACGTATATCCGATGTATTATCAACCAAAGGAAGCCTATAGGAGGACGATTATGAACCACAAAAAGATAATTCCTTTTATTAATGCAGAGAATGAGTATCCTGCAAATGTCATTCAGTTGGCAAACCGCTATTCCTGTGAGGGAGCGGACGAATTGTTTTTATATAATTATACCGGAGATGAAGCTTCCAGAGAGGAGTTTTTGTCTACCGTGCGGGAGATTGAAAAACAGATCGACATTCCATTTACGGTTGGAATCTATGTATCACGGTTTGAGGATGCCAAAAAGGCACTCTATACCGGAGCAAGTTCTGTTGTGATCCGTAAGGCTTTGCTGCCGGAGGAGAAAGAATTAAATGAGATCCTGCGCCGTTTTGATCGTGATAAACTGGCTGTGGAAGTCGACATGAAGGCTGATTTTCAAAATGCGGAACAGCTCAATGCTTTTTATGAGCAGGGATTTGGTACGGTCGTGTTAAAGCATATTGATACGACAAAGAGTTTTAGTGATGCAATCGATCAGTGCAAAATGACGGTTTTGATCCGAGATGGATTGATCCGTAATGATCTAAGTGAGTTGCTTTCCTATAGCAATGTATACGGTGTATCAACTAATTATTTTGAGGACAAAGATATTTATAAAGCAAAACGTGCATTGAAGCAGAATGGTATAGCTGTGGAAGTTTTCGAAAGCCTGATCGATTTTGCTGATTTTAAGCTGGATGCCAATGGGTTGATCCCGGCAATTGTGCAGGATTATCGCACCGGTGAAGTTCTTATGCTTGGATATATGAATGAGGAATCTTATGCGAAGACGATCGAAACAGGCCGCATGACATATTTCAGCCGAAGCAGACAGAAACTTTGGTTAAAGGGTGAAACTTCCGGTCATTTTCAGTATGTTAAATCATTGTCGTTAGATTGTGATAATGATACGATTCTTGCTAAAGTGCGTCAGATCGGTGCTGCCTGTCATACCGGCAATCGAAGCTGTTTTTTCAAAGAATTGGCCAAGAAAGAATATATTCAGACGAATCCTCTTACCGTATTGATGGAAGATTACAACGTTATTATGGAACGAAAAAATCATCCAAAGGAAGGTTCGTATACGAATTATCTGTTTGATAAGGGAATCGATAAGATTCTTAAGAAATGTGGAGAAGAGGCAACGGAGATTGTGATCGCTGCCAAAAATCCGGATGCAGAAGAGCTGCGCTATGAGATTGCAGATTTCCTGTATCATATGATGGTCCTGATGGCAGAATGTGGTTTGGACTGGAATGATATCACGAAGGAATTGGTGAATCGCAGGTAATAATAAGAAGGAGGAGAAGATATGATTGGTGTTTTGTTAGCAAAGGGGATTGCTGATCTGTCCTTTGGAGGTGCGCTGCTCTGGTATGTCGTTAAATATATCGTCAGTGCTGCTCTTGCCGTCGCAGCGGTTATGTTGGGAATCCGCCTGCGCAAAAATAAAAACGCAAAGACAGAGCAGTTAGCAGTGGATAAGGAAAGTGCTCATGGAAATTGAGAAAAAATATCAGATCAAAGAAATGCCTTGTTTGGATGGGGCTATGACAAAGGAAATGGAGCAGGGGTATCTCTGCACGGATCCGGTAGTGCGTATCAGACGAAGCAATGACAAGTATATTTTGACCTGTAAATCCTTTGATGGAATGATTGGCGAAAGACGGGCGGATGTTCGTATGTGCCAGGAGTATGAGATAAACCTGCCGGAGGAAAGTTATAAGCATCTGCGCCAGAAGGTAGATGGCGGCTTGATCTCTAAGACACGGTATATTATTCCGTTAGCAGATGGGCATATTGCGGAATTAGATGTATTTCATGGTCCCTTAGAGGGACTTCGTTTTGTTGAAGTGGAATTTCAGGATGAGGAAGATGCAGATCTGTTTGTTCCGCCGGAATGGTTTGGTCAAAATGTAAGTGGTGATAAACGTTATTCCAACAGTTTTTTGTCAACGCAGACAGGGCTGGAAGCGTTTTTGTAAATACAAAGTAAATCCGAATGAAGACAAAATAATGCGACTACAGGGAAATTCGGTTACTGCAATAAAAAATAATGGAGGCACATTATGTTTAAAATTTTAAAGAAAGAATACCTTGCCAATAATATCTGGCTTATGGATATTGAGGCACCAAGAGTGGCAAAACACTGTCAGCCGGGTCAGTTTGTCATTGTCAAGACCGATGAAAAAGGAGAGCGTATTCCGCTTACGGTATGTGATTATGACCGCGAGCAGGGAAGTGTTACGATTGTATTTCAGACAGTTGGAGCATCTACTACGGAGATGGCAAAGTATGAGGTAGGAGAATCCTTTATGGATTTTGTAGGACCGCTTGGATGTGCATCTGAGTTGATCAAGATGCCATTAGATGAGTTGAAAAAGGAGAAGATTCTTTTTGTATGTGGTGGTGTAGGTACTGCACCGGTATATCCACAGGTAAAATGGATGAAAGAACATGGTGTTGATGTCGATGTTATTATCGGCGCCCGCACAAAAGATATTATTATTTTGGAAAATGAGATGCGCGAAGTAGCTGCGAACCTTTATATTGCTACCGATGATGGTTCTTATGAGTTCAAAGGTAACGGCTGTGACAAGATCAATGATCTGATCGGACAGGGTAAGGAATATACGAAGGTTGTAGCGATTGGACCGATGATCATGATGAAATTTGTATGTAAGCTTACAAAAGAGCTTGGTATCCCTACGATCGTCAGCATGAACCCAATCATGGTCGATGGAACAGGTATGTGTGGTGCGTGTCGTTTGAAAGTTGGCGATGAGATCAAATTTGCCTGTGTAGATGGACCTGAGTTTGATGGACATTTGGTTGACTTTGACCAGGCAATGCTGCGTCAGCGTATGTACAAGACAGAAGAAGGCAGAGCAATGCTTAAATTGCAGGAAGGTGATACCCATCACGGTGGATGTGGCCAGTGCCATTAATGATAGAACAAAATAGAATAAACACTTCGAATGGAGGATAACAATGGAAGTAGATGTAATGAAGAGAGTTCCTGTACGTGAGCAGGATCCAAAGGTACGTGCCAAGAACTTTGAAGAAGTATGTCTTGGATACAATAGAGAAGAGGCAACGGCAGAGGCATCTCGCTGCCTGCAGTGTAAAAATCCGCAGTGCGTGAAAGGCTGTCCGGTAAATATTGATATTCCGGGATTTATTAGCAAGCTTGTAGAGGGCAGTGTAGAAGATGCTTATCATGTGATCAGTAAGTACTCTGCACTTCCGGCTGTATGTGGTCGTGTATGTCCACAGGAGAGCCAGTGTGAGTCCAAATGTATCCGTGGAATCAAAGGTGATGCTGTTTCTATCGGTAAGCTAGAGCGCTATGTTGCAGATACAGCAAGAGAAGAAGGCATTAAGCCGGCACCTGCAGAGACGAAGAACGGCAAGAAAGTTGCTGTGATCGGTTCCGGACCTGCAGGACTTACCTGTGCAGGAGATCTTGCAAAGCTTGGTTACGATGTTACTATTTTTGAGGCGCTGCATAAGGCTGGTGGCGTATTATCTTATGGTATTCCGGAGTTCCGTCTGCCAAAGACAAAAGTAGTGGATAAGGAAGTAGAAAACGTACAGTCACTGGGCGTTAAGATTGAGACAAACGTTGTGATCGGTAAGGCAACAACAATAGATGAGTTATTAGAAGAGGAAGGATTCGATGCGGTATTCGTAGGATCCGGTGCAGGTCTTCCTAGATTTATGGGTATTCCGGGCGAGAATGCCAATGGCGTTTTCTCTGCCAATGAGTATTTGACCAGAAGTAACCTTATGAAAGCCTTTGACGAGAACTATGACACACCGATCATTGCCGGCAAGAAAGTTGCTGTTGTTGGTGGTGGTAACGTAGCAATGGATGCAGCCAGAACTGCACTTCGTCTGGGGGCTGAAGTTCATATTGTATATCGACGTAGCGAAGAAGAACTTCCTGCACGTGTCGAGGAAGTACATCATGCAAAGGAAGAGGGAATTATTTTTGATCTCCTCACAAATCCAACACAGATCTTTACCGATGAAGATGGTAACGTTTCCGGTATGGAATGCATCCGTATGGAGCTTGGTGAGCCGGATGAATCCGGAAGACGCAGACCGGTGGAGGTTGCCGGATCTGAGTTTACGCTGGATGTAGATACCGTTATCATGTCTTTGGGAACCAGCCCAAATCCATTGATCTCTTCGACAACGAAGGGATTAGAGACAAACCGTCGTAAATGTATCGTTGCAGAGGAGCAGAATGGTCAGACATCAAAGGCAAAGGTATATGCCGGTGGTGATGCTGTTACCGGTGCTGCTACGGTTATTTTGGCAATGGGAGCCGGTAAAGCTGCTGCAAAGGGTATTCATGAATTCCTGAGCAAGTAATACGTATAAGTGAGTTTGCTGTCACGTAAGACCATGGACTGCAAATGGCGAGATCGTATTAACGAATAAACCGGATATCGGACTGTCGGAAGAGAGGACTCTTCCGGCGGTCTTTTTTACTTTATAGGAAACTTTTCGTTTCCTATAAAGTAAAAAACGCTCCGCGAGGATGCGCATCTCGCGGAGAAGAAGTTAGCTGTAAACAGCACCGCTCGAGCGCGAAAGAGTCGCAAGCGACTCTTTGTTCATTAATAACTGAAACTGCTGTTGTGTAGCGTGCGATCACCGCACAAAGTACTTGAAAGTACGAATTTATAGGGGCTTTCTGAGATTTTAGGCAAAAAAATTGTGCATATTGTATGGTTTGAAAGAGCAAAAAAGACAAATTGCACAAAATCAGGGTTGTCAATTTTTGTATTATCTGATTTTCTTTGTGAGAATTGCTATTTATGAGCATTTTTATTAGTACATACGTCCATTGTCCGGATGATATCATTTTGGTACGATATTACTAGTCCAGTGAGTGAGAAACATACACAAGATTTCAGTTTGCCGGACTGGAAAATCCAATTGTCAGGCAGATCATCTGATTGACATTCTAAGTTTTTGAAGGGTCTTTTGTTCATAATCACATTGAGAGAGTAAAGCAGCTTTCATATAGTATTTCTATTCATGATTTATTTCAGAATAAGTTCCCATATCGGACAAATCTACCTTTTACTAAAACACGATTTCTTCCATCGCTGTGCAACAGGGCAAAGAGAGGGATGATAGCTGTAGACAGCATAGAAGAGAACCGGATTTTCAAATGGAGTCGTTCATTAGGTTTCTCGAGGTTATAAGCTTTGATAGGGTGGGAGTATCGGGAAACCTCAAATTCAGCACAGATGAAACGGGCTGTTATAGCTTGTTTTGTCGAGAGTACATCAAGCAAATAGGGTATGGAGGAGATTATAGGATGTATGATTTTGAAGAGTTTAAAAATGTTATGGAACAGATGGTAAAAGAAAAATTTTCGGAGGGATATCAGGTCGAACGGCATAAAGTGATCAAAAACAATCAACTTGAATTGGATAGTTTGGTAATATTGGCAGAGGATACTAATGTATCACCACAGTTTTATATGCAGCAGCTCTATCCAAGATATGAACAGGGAGAGACGATGGAACAGTTAGTAGCTGACATTGTTTCGACCTATCACGAAACAGCCAAAAACAATCGGTTCGACAGTGAGAATCTGACATTGGAGGCGTGTCGGGAACAAATTATTTACCGCGTGGTATCTTTAGAGAAAAATGAAGAGCAGTTGGCGGAAGTTCCTTACATTCCATTTATGGATCTAGCAATCACCTTTCATTGTCTGATGGTGCAGGATGAACATGGAATTGCCTCTTTCCGGATCAGCCTTGATCTAATGCAGAAATGGGGATTGGATCATCAGACATTGTTTACGATCGCACAAAACAATACGATGAAGCGTTTCCCGATTTCTATATGTCGTATGGAAACTATGTTATATGAGTTCTTTCAGCAGACAGATCATGAAAGCTCCTTGGATGATATTATGCAGACGGGGGATGAAAATATTTGGGGGAATCGAGCGTTTTGGGCAAAAAGTCGCGAAGGTGATCCATATGTTCTAACAAATTCGTCGAAGATTAATGGTGCGGCGGTTGTTTTGTATCCGCAATGCTTACAGCATATAGGAGAAAATATAGGAGGCAATTATTATTTGCTGCCTAGCAGCATCCACGAAATGATCATTATGCCGGAAAATGCAACAATGTCTCGGAAAGAACTGTGTGAAATGGTTACGGAGGTCAACGCGCAGTATGTTGAGCAGGATGAAGTATTATCGGATGCCGTTTATTATTATTCCTGTGTCAATAAAACATTGCAGATCTGCAACGGATAGCTTAATACATATCACTTATTAAGCGATATGAGGTTGTGAAAAAAATTTGAGGAATGGGAAGTTATTACAAGTTTGTACTAAGTAGCTATTTAAAAAGAGTTGGAAATTGTGTATAATAGGAAAAAGAGTTTTGCTTAAACAGCAAAGGAGTGGATTTTATGGATATGGTAAATAGTATTGCCGATATGTCGATCGCGATGGCAGGCAATCAGTTGATGACTAATGTCAGCACGGCAGTTCTTGATATGACGATGGATACCTATCAGGAACAGGCTGCGGAACTGACTAAAATGATGGAGACTTCTGTGACACCCCATTTAGGACAGCATATCGACATGACGATTTAAGAGGACAAAGAAATGGAAACGAGACAGTCTTGCGACTGGCTCGTTTCTTGATTGCAAAAAATTGGAGTCTGTGGCAATTATGATGTAGATGGTTATTATGAAGATAATAAATCGGATTATGATAATTACGATGATGCCTATGATGCTTTTGAAGATGACGAGGATTCGTGGGATGATTATTGATGCAAATGGAATAGAGAAGCTTACCAACATTAAAAGTACACCAGATCCGTGCCTTGACGGTTATATTCCCTTATGATATAATATTTCTCGCTGATTAATTGCACCTGTAGCTCAGTGGATAGAGCAACGGTTTCCGGAACCGTGTGCCGGGGGTTCGAGTCCCTCCAGGTGCGTTTTGATATTTGAGGAAGGATGTGGGTATATGCCGCTGCGATATAAAAAGTTTATTTTGATCTTTACGCTGGCAGTTATGTTTATTGGGTTGGGAACATTTTCTTTGATGGCTCCGGACCTTAATTTTTCGTTGTCAGCTACGAAGAGTGATGAACAGAATATAGCGGATGCGATAAAAGGCAAGTCGGATAAAGATATTAAAGAAGAGATCACCGATCTTGTGAAAGAATATTTTGATGCCAGACAGAAAGTAGATATGGATGCCTTGGCAGATTGTGTGACCGATGTGGACAACATTGACGAGCGCAAGTTGGTGGCGGCAGCGGAATATATTGAAAAATATGAGAATATTTCCTGCACGATCAAGGAAGGCTATGAAACAGGAAGTTATCGTGTTTACGCCTATCATGAAGATAAATTATATGATATTGATACGAAGATTCCATCGCTTACGGCATTATACATCAAGATGCAGCCGGATGGAAGATTTATGTTGCATTTTGGGACCTTGTCCGGCAAAGAGCAGAAGAAGATTGAAAAGCTGGATGCCAGCAAAGACGTCAAGGCGTTGCAGGATTCGGTTAATAAGAAATTAGAGGAGCTTCAAAGTACAAATCAAGAAGTTCGTGATTTCTGCAATATGTTGAATGAGTCTTCGGGCGATGGACCGGAAAGCACGGCTAATATTGATGGAGAAGCCGGAAGTGCGAATGGAGCAACCCCGGTGCCAACCGCACAGGGGGCACAGACACAAGCACCGGTGGCGACACAAGCACCGGCGGCGACGCAGACTCCGGTGGCAACACAAGCACCGGCAGCGACGCAGGCACCAGCCGCTACACAGGCTGCACAGTAAATGAGGAAGTATAGGTAAGATAAGGTGATTCTTTTGAAGAGTCACCTTTTTCCATAAGGAAAGCAGCTTGGAAGGTTTAGATCTAAGTATTATCTAGCGGTAAAGCAGCTTGGAAGGTTTAGAACTAAGTATTATTTAGCGGTAAAGCAACATGGATGGTTTGGCGTTAAGTATCTTTTAGTGCAAAGGCAGCATAAAAGAAGTTCGCAGAGTTACTTTGCGGATGGAGAAAGGAATGTAACAATAGTATGGCAGACAATACGGGAGTACGGATTAATAAATTTTTAAGTGAAGCGGGGGTATGCTCGAGGCGCGAGGCTGATCGAATGGTGGAGCAGGGGCGCATCACGATTGATGATAAGCCGGTAACAGCCGGTATGAGAGTGCATGACGGATCTGTTGTGCGGGTAGATGGACGCCAAGTGACCAAAGAAGAGGAAGAGATTTTTCTGGCGTTTTATAAGCCCAAGGGGATCGTTTGCACGACAGCGCAGGAGGAAAATGGAGAACCGATCAAGAATGTTGTAGATTATATTGATTATCCAAAGCGAGTTTATCCTGTCGGCAGATTGGATCAGGCTTCGGAAGGGCTATTACTTTTGACCAATCAAGGCGATGTAATGGAAAAAATTCTGCGCAGCCGTTACGGGCATGAAAAAGAATATTTTGTCAAGGTAGATCGTCCGATCCGCGATGAAGATTTACGTAAACTTGCCGCCGGTGTTCCGATTTTGGACACTGTAACAAAACCGTGCAAAGTGTGGCGGGAAGATGCGGATAGTTTTCATATCATATTGACGCAGGGATTAAATCGTCAGATCCGACGAATGTGTGAATATTTGGATTATCGGGTAACGCATTTGCGGCGTGACCGCGTGATGAATATTACATTAAAAGGGTTGAAAAAAGGCCGTTATCGCAGCTTGACGCCAATGGAGATCCGCGTGCTTCGCAAAGAACTGGAGCGGTAACGTCAGCATTTTCAGAAAGAATGGGGAATGATATGGAAGAGAAGAGAGCTAGGATCTTAGAGTTAGTAGAGCAGTTAAATCACGCGGCGGCAGTGTATTATCAGGGCCGTGATGAGGTTATGAGTAACTACGAATACGACAAACAATACGATGAATTACAGGCATTAGAAAAGGAGACGGGGATTGTTTTGGCGGGCAGTCCGACGCAGCGTGTAGGCTATGAGGTGCTTAGTGAGCTGCCAAAAGAACAACATCCTTCACCGATGCTTTCTTTGGACAAGACAAAGGATACAGAACAATTAGCGGCTTGGCTTGGTGAGCATCCGGGTCTACTTTCGTGGAAAATGGATGGGCTTACTATCGTACTTACGTATCAGGAGGGAACTCTGCAAAAGGCAGTTACCCGCGGTAATGGTCAGGTAGGAGAAGTCATTACCGGTAATGCTCGTATGTTTGATAATGTACCGTTGCAGATCCCATTTCAGGGAGAATTGGTACTGCGCGGAGAAGCGGTGATTACGTATTCCAGATTTCGGGAGATCAATGAATCCCTTCCGGTGGAAGAGCAATACAAAAATCCGCGTAATTTGTGCAGCGGTTCTGTACGCCAGCTTGATAGCCGTGTTACGAAGAGCAGACATGTGAACTTTTTTGCTTTTTCGCTCGTGACGGCAGAAGGTGTTGATTTCAAAGATTCGCAGGAGAATAAATTCAAATTTTTGCAGGAACAGGGATTTACGGTTGTCGAATATGTTCGTGTTACCGGGGAGACATTGCCTGCAGCAGTGGCAGAATTTGCAGAAAAAATCGTCACCAATGATTTTCCGTCGGATGGCCTTGTACTTCTTATGGATGAGATCGCATATGGAGAGAGTTTGGGAAGGACCGCTAAATTTCCGCGAAATGCGATGGCTTTTAAGTGGGCAGATGAAATAGCCGAAACGGTGTTAGAGGAAGTGGAGTGGAGTGCCTCGAGAACGGGGCTGATCAATCCGGTTGCAGTGTTTGAACCGGTGGAATTGGAAGGAACAACGGTAAGTCGTGCGAGTGTGCATAATGTCAGCATAGTTGAACAGCTTGCTTTGGGGGTTGGTGATCATATTCAGGTGTATAAAGCAAATATGATCATTCCACAGATTGCGGAAAATATGACACGAAGCGGGACGTTATCTATTCCGGAAGAATGTCCGGTGTGTCATAGTGCAACAGCCATTCATGAAGAAAATGGAGTGAAGGCTTTGTTTTGTGAAAATGCATCCTGTCCGGCTAAGAAGATCAAAAGTTTTTCACATTTTGTCAGCAGGGATGCGATGAACATTGACGGTATGTCAGAAGCAACGATCGAGAAATTGATGAATCAGGATATGATCCATGAACCTGCAGATCTGTTTCGATTAGATCGATATAAAGACCAGATCATTGCAATGGATGGGTTTGGCGAAAAATCTTACGAAAAAATGGTTCAGTCAGCGACAAAGGCGGCGCATACGACGATCATTCGTTTTTTGTATAGTTTAGGCATTCCGAATGTAGGATTATCCAATGCCGGCCTGATCTGTCGCTATTGCGGATATGATTTTGATCGTGTTTTGGCGGTTTCTGAAGAGGAGCTGACACAGATTGATGGCGTTGGTGCTGTGATCGCCAAAGCGGTAACAGATTATTTTGCGGTTGAGGCGAATCGACAAGTAGTGCAACATCTGTTACAATATATTTCGTTCGAGAAAATTGCGGATGATAATGTATCGAAAGATATGGAGGGAATCACGTTTGTAATTACCGGATCCGTTGAGCAGTTCAAAAACCGCAAAGAGCTGAAAGAGCTGATCGAATCGCATGGCGGAAAGGTGACAGGCAGTGTCACTTCTAAGACGAACTATTTGATCAACAACGATGCGATGAGCAACTCGACAAAAAATAAAAAAGCAAGAGAGCTTGGAATACCGATTTTGACGGAGCAAGCGTTTATAGAACAATATCACTTGTTCTAGCAGAAAAGTGCAGATATGCAGAAATGAGGTTTTATTATGCCAATTAAAGTACAAAATAATCTTCCGGCGAAAAAGATCATGGAGCAGGAAAATATATTTATGATGGACGAAACACGTGCAACGACGCAGAATATCCGTCCACTGTATATTGCTGTTCTCAATCTGATGCCACTAAAGGAAGATACGGAGGTTCAGCTGCTACGCAGTTTATCCAATACACCATTGCAGATCGAGATTACATTTTTGACAACAGCATCGTATATTGGTAAAAATACGACGCTCAGTCATTTGAATGAGTTTTATAAGACCTACGATGATGTAAAAGAACGTAAATTTGACGGTTTGATCATTACGGGTGCTCCGGTGGAGCAGATGGAATATGAGGAAGTGCAGTATTGGGAAGAACTGAAGCAGATCATGGAATGGTCTAAGGCGAATGTGACGTCAACAATGCATATTTGCTGGGGGGCTCAGGCAGGACTGTATTATCATTATGGAATCAAGAAACATCTGCTTCCGAAGAAAATAGTTGGTGTGTATGAACATCGGGTACACCATCGAAAAGTACCGCTTCTTCGCGGATTTGACGATGTATTTTATGCACCACATTCCCGTTATACCGGAGTTGATCATGAGGCGATTGCAGCGTGTGATACGCTAACTGTACTTGCAGACTCCGACAAGGTGGGAGAACTGTTATTAGTATCTGATGATGGTAAGCAGATCTTTGTGATGGGACATTTGGAATATGATCGTCTGACGTTGGATTACGAATACAAGCGTGACAGTAAAAAAGGCTTAAATCCGGATCTGCCGGAGAATTATTATCCGGATGACGATTCGTCACAAAGACCATTGCTTCGTTGGAGAGGTGCTTCCAATGCCTTGTTTTCTAACTGGGTCAATTACTACGTATACCAAAATACGCCTTATGAGTGGTCATAAATGCGGTAAAAAGCTAGTATTTATATGGGTTTTGCGGTATGCGCAAACTTGGCTGGTTAGTTGCAAAATGGCATAAATTAGCACAAAAAATGTGTGAAAAAGTGGTAGTAAATGGGGTGGAATGATTAAAAAATGGAGTAGTAAATTTGATAGGCAGAATCTTATGTGATCCAGCAGATCAGAAATGATTTGTGGTACAAAGAAAGAGGAGAGCGTTGCGTGTTCTTCTCTTTTTATTATTACATGATGGTTGCCGGAAATAGCAACTATTTTTTTACTCTGAAATTGTGAATAGTATACAAAAATTTACTGTTGATTTTGGTAATAATAACCATGGTTACCGTTTGGTTGTCACTTTGTCCCCATATGGTTACTTCTTGGGCGCATAAGTAGAGTAGATTAGGTTAGTATAGTAGAGGTTAAGATTAGGATAGGGGAGAGAAGAATAGTATAGTATAGTGGAAAACGGAGATCACAACAGGAAGAATTGTGATAAACAGCACAGATTAATTCAGTATAGTAAATTTTTGACTTTTTTCTCTTGCATTTTGTATGGAAATCTGCTATTGTAAAATCACTCCGAACAGTTGAGCTGATTCGGGCAAGTGATGAGCTTGGTTTTGAGGAAACTCGGTGAGTTATGAAGAATAGATCGTATTCTTAAAGGTCTATTGTTTATAGCTCATTTTTTATTTTTACGAAAAATTAAGGTGGTGAATGTTTTGGGTGGTAAAGGATCCGGAAATAGAATGGTAGCAAAAAATCAGGCATGGAAAAAGTCTCCTGTTATTGGCGATAATGGCATTACTGCCACGAAAGAGGAAATCAGCAAGATAACGGCTCACGCTCTGGAAATTGCTTTGTGGGACGAGATAGACACGAAAGACCCGGAGCAGTTAAGAGACAGAACGCTGAAATATCTCCAGTATTGTATTGATAACAATATCAAGCCCGGAAACCTTGGATTGTATAACGCATGGGGCTTAACCAAGGGAGAGGTTAGTAACATTCAGCGTGGGGAGCCCAACTCGGCACGCACTGGCGTCATTAAAAAAAGTCGACAAATTATGTCTCAAATTCGGGAACAGTTGATGTCTGATGGTAAGATCAATCCCGTTACAGGGATCTTCTGGCAGAAAAATTGGGATGGATTGAAGGATCAACAGGAGGTTGTTCTTGAACCACGAAGACAGATTGAGGCAGATCAGACACCAGAACAGGTGCAGCAGATGTTGGAAGCCGATATTCCTTTGGATGAAGATCCTCCGTAAAATTGATATAAAAAATGCACCACAATTGAATGTGATGCATTTGATGCGCTGAGCTTAAAGTAGGCAAATATGTTTGCTAATGGCTTGTTCTATCTTAGGCGGTTGAATTCCGATGTAGCGTTGGGTGATAGCTGCTGATGAGTGCTGTAGCAGATGGCGCACTAACTCAATGTCGCAGTCGTTATTTTTATAGATTTCAGTTGCATAAAACTTGCGGAAACTATGCGTACTGATGTTATCATAGCCTAAATAATCACATACGATTTTGAGTTGCTTTTGCACAGCTCTGTCTGATATGTCAAAGAGTTTGGCTTGGCTATTGATCCCATGGTCCGTTGCGTATCGCAGGATATAGTTATAGATGTCAGGTATAACGGTAAATGTTCTGACTTTGCCGGTCTTTTGCTCGCATATGTCAAGACGGTACCTGCTGCCATCTTTGATAATGTCTTTGATATGCAATTGCAATATGTCGGATATCCGCAATCCTAGATTTGCTTGCAAAACAAGGATAGTAGCTAGGCGTTCGTTTGGTTTGAAAGAATGTTTGTTCCAGACAAAGCCGCTTCGGATGGTTGATATGATGGTTTTGTATTGTTGCTGGTCCAAGGCTACTGTTTTTTTGTTCATGTGATCACTCCTTTTAAGTTCGTATTTTGCAAGTAGTTTAGTTCGTATAAATAGTATAGCACAGGATGTAAATGCTGTAAACTAAGGAAAGTTCGTTTTTTACATATTATACGAACTCTGCAAAAAGAGGGGGGGCGGGGGTTATAGGCGAGGGCGTCAGCCCTCTGCTCAGCCCCTCAAGGAACGAAAAAACAAAAAAGTGTCTTGCATCGGGAACGAATGATTGTAAGCATGAATTAATAGATGCAAAAAATCTTAAAAACAAAAAAAGGAGATGTAGTATGCAAGCTTTGAAAATTGCAACAATCATATTCAACATAGCGATGTTGTTGTGGATGATTGTGTTGGATTGCAAAGAAAAAAATACAGGCACAAGTGTAGGCTTCAAGATCTTGTCACTTGGCTTTGGTGGAACAATCGTATATTTGATCATGAATTAGCAGAAAGGAAAAGGTGATGAAATGAAAAAGAAATTGTTGGCGGTGTTATTGACAGTGGCATTAACCATGTCATTAACAGGATGTACGGAAGCGGAAAAAGTGTCAGAGAATGTCTCTCAGGAAGCAGATAACTTCAATGTGCTGCGGAGATTAGCGATAATCAATTCAAGAACGGACAAGGTAGAATTTGAACTCATCGGTGCATTTTCTCTCGAAGTGGAAAACAAGAATAAAATCAATGTGATCTGTGAAATGGAGGATGGATCATACAAAAAACATATCGTTGGCCTGAATCAGGAAACCATGTATGTAGTGGAAGATATTGGTGGTGCCAAAGTGAATAAGTACAAATATGAGGTCAATTATATTCCTGAATCTGTCGTTCCGTTCACTGTGACAAATAAGAAGTAGATAGTGTTAAGCATGACACGATAAACATGAATGCTAACCGGTGAAAATCGGTTAGTGGCATATAGTTCAGCGGTAGAGCGCTTGATTGTTAATCAAGATGTTGCAGGTTTGAGTCCTGCTATGCCTGTTCCCACTGGTTTGAATCCTCTCTTACAGTGGGATATTGTGGATCTAGATGCCAATCTAGTTTTTTATTACACCTTTTCCCTGTAGCAAGAGCAGTGAATGTGTGTCAAAAGCACAGCGGGGATTATTTGAAAAAAGGATATGGAGGAGGGTGGTACATACGATCGTAACAAAGCATGCCAAATATCGTATGAAACAGAGATGCGGTATTGGGAAGAACTCAATCAACAAAATGGCAAAGAAAGTGTATCAGTTAGGTGTGCGGCATGCAGAGACATCAGGAAATCTGCAAAAGTGGGTTGACAGTTTGTATTTTTACAATAAATCTGCCAATCAGATCCGGCTATATGGAGATATGGCATACATATTTCACAACCAGAAGTTGATTACGGTTATTAAGGTGCCGGAGAACCTTGTTCCTGACATCGTTGCAATTAGAAGATTCAAAGAAGAGAAAGGCAGGAGAAAACATGAATCAGATCGAAGAACACAAAAAATTGGTTGAATTTCTGCATGATGTATATGTGCGGAAGAATCATGACTACGGAGACAGCTTTTCAAGATCATTTGGTAAATATGGGGTTACGGCAGCACTGGTCCGCATGGAAGATAAATGGAATCGATTGGAAAATCTTGCTGGCGGCGCAAAGCAGAGAGTACCGGATGAGGGCCTCCGAGATACCTGTCTTGATCTGGCAAACTATTGTTTGATGACGGTAATGGAATTGGATCGAAAGAATGGGGTAAAAAAACAGAGAATATTTGAGGATCAGGCGAAGAGTGAGAGTGCAAAAGATCACATTATTGTTGATGATCTGATGGATAGGATTAATGAAGTCAGTGAAGATGGCACTGTTGAACTAGTAATACCTGATAAGTTGGAAAGAGAAAAGAAATCAATTGATGAGGGTAAGGTGATGGCTCTTTATAAGGCAAAGTGGTCACAGAAAAAGATTGCTGATGAGATGGGATGCTCACAGTCGAGGATTTCACAGATCATTCGGGCACATAAATAGATTGATAGGGGTGACAACAATGAATAAAGAACTATTAAACAAAGCAAATAATTTGATGCATGACATTGAAACAATAGAGAAGGTTATTGATGAGAGAGAAAATAGTCATCATTGGATTACAGTAATAGCACCGAATCATAAAGATAGTTATTATTCATGCAGGTTTATGGATGAATTAGCTGAGTGGATGAAAAAGAAAAGAGAAGAATATCAAAAAGAATTTGAACAGTTGAAATGAAATTGATGTGTCGAAATTTGTCGGACGAAAATGGTTCTTTGACAATTGAATATTGGTGGTGGATGAGATATTATTTCTCTATCAAATTACGAAAGGGGACAAATATATGCCAAGAACTGATTTTGTAGAGAAAACGATATTTAATATTGAGGGGTTCAATGTTAATTTTATGAAGAACGGGAAAAACCTTAGAGGTGAGGTGCAACAACCAAGTAATTATATTGCGAACAAAGCAAGTAAAAACACATATACAGTATCTCGTTTTATTGATAAGTTGAAAAAACAGTATCCGGGATATGATTTTGAGGTATTAAAAGCGGATGGTGAGCCCGCAGATTCTCGTATGACGTTAGCAACAGTGAGAGATACATACAGTGAATGAAATATTCATCTAAAATAGATACCAACCATCAATATTCAATAACGAATAGGGGGTTGGTATTTTTTATTTGCAGGAAAGATATGCAGAGTTCCCATAAAGGCATTGGAGCAGATTGCTAATCTGTCGGTCGTTAATTCGGCTTGTGGGTTCGAGTCCCGCACTCTGCGTTGTGTCAACACTTGTGCAGAAACCAATGTCGGCAATGGAAGAACAGAAACTAGCTGTTGGCATTATCAATTCACTCTCGGCAAACATCATTAGGGATGGTTCGAGAACGGTATAACAAAGTCCGTATGAACTGTACAAATACAGCAACAAAAGCAGTTCAAACCGTAAGTAGATGCTGTGAACTTGCGGTATCGGATAGTAGTTCAGTTGGGAGAATACTTAGTTCGCTAAGAGGTCATGGGTTCAAATCCTGTCTATCCGATTTATTTGGTCAATGGTACGCGGCAGATTTTAAGGAGGATGTATGTGCATGACAATTATCGAATATGCAGAAAAATTAGGATATAAACTTAATTCAGCGCAAATGATGCTTTTGAATAAAATGCAAGAAGCGAAAGAACATGATCTGCAACTGTTTATCTGTTGTCCACCTCGGATAGGAAAAATGAAGATTGCAGATATAGTTGAAAAATACAATAAATAATACATTACCGGCTACAAACAGTTGTAGTCGCTAACCTGAAACAATTACAGGCAGATTTGCGAAGGCATCTCTGCTTTGATGGAGGTGTCTTTTTTATGTCAGAACAAAACGAGAAAATTATAGCAGGCCTGCATCGAAAAAACCTAACTAATATAAAATTTGCTAGCGCATTGCTTGATATGGCAATCGAGGAAAAGAAAGATGATCTGAATTTTGCATTGCAGCAGGCAAAGGAAGTACAGCAGATTGCGGCAAAGGAGAGTCGAAAGAAGAATAGCATTGAGTTCGCAACCCTGTATTGGAAAGCTACTCTGATGCTGGCACCGTATTTCTTTGAGGATTTTCTGTATTACATGGAAAAGGATCGGGCACCGGACAAGAGATTTTATATGCCACGCAGACGAACACTGAAAGTGGTAGTTGATGATTTGCAGGACTTGGAAGATGGCAAGTTGGATTTTTATGGGTTATCCATGCCCACTCGTGTCGGCAAGTCCACAATATGCATTTTCTTCATGGCATGGGTCATGGGAAAGCGTCCTAATAGCCATAATGCAATGTCGGGACACAGTGGTATCTTGGCAGATGGATTTTATGGTGAAGCACTTAATCTTATGGAATTGGATGTACCGGAAGAAAAAAGACAGTATCATTTTCTGGATATATTCCCACAGACATTTTTGCAAAAGAAGTCAGCGGAAAAGAAAGAAGTGACTTTGAATGATCCGGATCGTTTTGCCACATTAACCTGTCGTGGTATTGATGGTACATGGACGGGTGCAGTTGATATTTCTTGGGACGGTTATCTGTATGTCGATGATATGGTCCGTGACAGGCAGGAGAGTTTGTCTCCGTCACGATTAGAGGGCAGATACCAGGATTATCTTAACTTGCTTGTTGATCGTAAGAATGACGGTACAAGAGAATTGATGGTAGGTACTAGATGGAATATTCTGGATCCGCTTGGCAAAGTAGAGAAACAGTACAAGGATAACCCACGATACCGTTTCAGAAAGATTCCAGCACTGAATGAGAATGGGGAGTCCAATTTTGTTTACGACTATGGCAAGGGATTTTCAACGGAATATTTCCTGAATGTGAAGAGTCGTTTGGATAAGAACGAATGGGAGGCGAAATATCAGCAACGCCCATTTGTGCGTGAGGGATTGCTTTTTGCAGAGGATGAATTGCAGACGTACAATGGCGTGTTACCGCCTGAGAGTAGTTTGATCCGTGTATTGGCTGCCTGTGATGTGGCTTGGGGCGGCGGTGACAGTTTGTCGATGCCGTTTGGGTACGAATATGATGACGGCTATATTTACATTCCGGATTGGATTTTTAACCGGGGGGATAAGACGGTAACACAGCCGATTGTGGTTGGAAAAACATTGTATCATAAACCGCAGATGGAACATTTTGAGGCGAATAACGGTGGTGATGAGTATGCGGACAAGATTGATGAAATGCTTCAGAAGGAAGGATATAAATGTAGCATATCATCCAGCAAGGCGCCAAATACCATGAGTAAGCTGGCGAAGATCATCCAGTATGCACCAGACGTCAAGAGGCGGTGCAAATTCCTTGCAGCCAATAAGAGGGACAAGGAATATCACGATGCGATGGATGAATTGAATATGACTGTTCAGATCGGTAACAATGATCACGATGATGCAGCAGATGGAATTACGCAGTTAGTAATGCTTGCAGATGGAGCTACCGTTTGTAAAGCAAATGTATCACAGAGAACATTTTAGGAGGAATGCACATGACGAAGGATATTTTGAAACAGTACCGTTATTTGTCCGGGGTGATCCGCAAGGACGAGGAGAAGCTGCAGCATTATAAAGATAATCCGCCGGAGGCATATCTTGGAAAGGTGCAGTCTTCCAATAAGCAGTTTCCGTATCAGAGAATTTCAGTGACGGTATCCGGCTGCGAAGTTAAGGACAGGAAATACTGGAAGGACAAGCAGTATGAGTTGATTGTGAAACTGCATAATGAACGGATTGAGCTGGAGAAGTTGCAGTTGGAGGTTGATATCTTCCTGACGACCATTTTTGACAGCAGGGATCGTTTGATCTTCGAGTATCTGTACCGGGATGGCATGACGCAGCAGGAGGTGGCTGACAAGCTGTATTTGGATCGGAGCACCGTGTCGAAGGTGGTGGACAGGTATTTGGCAGAGTCGATAGTTAGTTGAATAATAAGGTGTGATAAGATATAATTGATTTATTATAATTATATGAGTAGAAAGACGAAATTTTAAAATAGCACCCGAAGGTGCTATTTTTCTAACTCTGATATCAGTAGTTTTAATTGATTGGAGTTTAGTTTTGATATTTGTTTAATAAGCTTTTTTAGTAGGAGCCTATCTTGAGGGGGAAATGACAATAGAGTTGTTGTGATATAATCTTCATTATTTTCATTTATTCCGGCTAGAAATCCCCAAACAAATTCTTTTTTTATATCTAAGAGGGTGAATATATTCAGTAAAGAATTGCTTTCAATAATTGTAATTGAATTTTCAAATTCAAGATATGTTTTGAGTGGTATATTACAATTTTCAGCAACGTATTTTTCTGAATAGCCGTGTTTGATTCTTTCTTTTTTGCATAATTCAGCAATGCAATGAAAATTTTCAGGAGATTGTTTTATAGCATTTAGAAGCTTATCAAATTGTTTTTGCTCCTCGGAATTGGTACTTTCTAAGCCCATAAGTGTTATTGGAGAGAGATTTAACGCTTCAGAAAGTTTCTCGATTTTATCTGTTTTGATATTGGAAATCTCTCCTGTTTCCCATTTTCTAACAGTTGACTTGCCGACACCAACTTTATTGCCTAATTCTTCTAGAGTCATTCCTTTTTGGATGCGTCGTTCTTTTATACGTTCGCCTATTGTCATAGAATCACCTCCGCATAATAATTAAATAATAGCATAAAAGTGTCGTATTAGCAACAAAAATTCCAATAAAAAGATAAAATGTGTCTCAAATGACAAAAAGCCATTGACACTGTGGAGAAAGAGCGTTACTATATAAGTGTCTTAAACGACACAAAAAGGAAAGGGCTATACATTATTACAAAAATGTAAAAAGGACTTGACTTTTTGTAGCTACGGCATTATATTTATTGTAGCGACAAAAAGAAAAGAGGTGATAAGATGTCGCCAAGAACAGGTAGACCCAAATCTGAAAATAATAAAGATGTAATGTTTAGAGTTCGACTTGACAAAGATATGGTTGAAAAGTTAGAAGCAGCTTCAAAGAACTTGAAAATTACAAAATCAGATGTTGTTAGAAATGGTATTGAAAATGAGTACCAAAGGTCTATAAAAAAATAAGAACAGCTACACCGCCCTGAGAAAGCATATAACTGTTCTAATCCCAATCTAAAAGAGATTGATAAATATATTCTATCAGTTTCTTTTGGAGAAATCAATCAAAATTTGAAAGCGAGGTAGAATATATGTGTAACACAGCAGAGTTAAAAATTGCAGAATACCATAATATCAGAGTGCTAACAACACAGCAGCTTGCAGAATGTTACGGAACAACAACAGATAAAATAACAAAGAATTTCAACCGAAACAAAGACAGATACATTGAGGGAAAGCATTTTATATGTCTGAGGGGCGAGGAATTAAAGGAATTTAAGGCGAACGGACAAATTGACCTTTTGCCAAATATTCACACATTGTACCTTTGGACAGAAAAAGGAGCTTTTCTCCACGCAAAATCTCTAAACACTGATGAAGCATGGGATGTATATGACAGACTGGTTGAAAGTTATTTTAGAGTTAAGCAGAGAGCAATAGACCGTTCTCAATTATCTCCACAGATGCAGATGTTTTATGCGATCGCAGACGAACAGGCTAAAATGGAATTGGAGCAAAAACGCCAGGCAAGACAGATTGAGCGTGTTGAGGAGAAACAAAGAGTTCTTTCTGAAACTTTTGAAAATCCATCAGATAAAGAAGATTTTAAGTCTTGGTGTAAGAAGTGCATAAAGAAAATTGCAGATACACCAAAGTTTTGCAGGGAACATTATGTTAATACAAGGTATCACGATGCTTGGAATGAGAGCTATGCACGGCTTAGTGAGAAGCGGGCGTGCCGATTGGGACAGAGAGTGAGAACCGCGAGAGAAAAGGCAGAGAAGAATGGAGCCAGCCAGTCAAAAATCAAGGAGATTACATATTTGTCAATCATCACAGAAGACAAGGATTTAAAGCCGGTGTATGAAACAGTAATCAAAGAAATGATGCTGGCGTATTGCGTAGCATAGCAAAAATTCAAATAGATGACAAGGAGCGATATTATGAATAATTTAGGAACTGGCTTTTTATCTGATGCAGATAATTTGAATATTGAAGAGGGTCTTGAAATAGAAACAGCATACTCGCTTTTAAGCACTTTTATGGATAAATACGATTATTTGTACGATATGTCAGACTGTACTGATACACAGGCGTATTGCCTGATTGCCAATGCAAATGACATATATCATTTGATAAGAGCAACGTGGAATATACTTGAAAATGCAAAAGAACAGAATAAAAAAGTGCAGGAGCTGATTGGAAATGCCTTTGATGTTGTTAAGGTGATCGAGCAAGTAGCAAGAGCATAGGAAACTTGAAAGGAACAGGGAACATTATGAATGAGATTGAAAAGATATATTATAATTTTAACGTATTATGTGATGATGTTGCAGAACTTGAAGATACAGTAGAATCAAGAAGAAAATTGGAGGAGAAGATGGGCAGAGAGATGTTTTTGAAATTTGATGATGCAATCTCGGATTGTTGTATGTATACAGAAAAGCAAGGGTTTATATGGGGATTTCAGTATGCAATGAAGCTTATGACATCACAGGGAAAGGCAGTAGGAAAAGTTTCATAAAACAGACTTTCACACAATTCACACTCAAATAATGCTAATTTAATAGTATGAAACAGTATCAGAGAGCCAGACGGTCTACGAACCGCCGTGGCTCTTTTTCTATGCAGAAAGAGGTGGATTGTCGTGCAGTTTGGAAGAAAACAGATCTTTACAGATGTGATGCAGATTACGAAGGATAACGTGGTGAAGGTGCTTCGGGATGCACTGGTGATCCACGAACAGAATAGATCGGATATAAAATTTCTGTTGGATTATGAGCGTGGTATTCAGCCGATTGATGAGCGGATCAAAGAGATCCGACCGGAAATCAACATCAAGGTCAAGGACAATATGGCTGCGGAGATCACGGAGTTTAAATTGGGATATGAATGGGGATCACCAATTCGGTATGTACAGCGGGCAAATAAAGGAATCCGGGAGAATAATAAAGATGCGGATAATGTTGGTATTGCAATGCTCAATGAGATGATGGAAGAGGAAAACAAGCCATCTGCAGATCAGGAGCTGGCAAGGTTTATTGAAATCTGTGGAGTGGGGTACCGATTGATCAAGGCAAAGCCGGATCAGTATCGTTTTGGAAGTTCTGTTGTGGATATTCTCACATTGAATCCGATGAACACCTTTATTGTGTACACCAATGATGTGTACCGCAGACCAATCATGGGAGTGTCATATATTACGGATCAGAATGGAAACTCCACCTATGGCTGTTATACAGAGGATACCTATTTTGAAGTAAAAAATATCTGTAAAATCAAAGGTGAAAGTACACGATCAAAATGGATTGTGTCAAATGGAAATGGGAGAAAGAATATACCAGCTGCAATTCCTATTGTGGAGTATATCAATGATTATGACCGGATGGGATGCTTTGAGCGTGTGATTTCGGAGATTGATTCATTGAATATCGTAACGTCGGACAGAGTGAATGATATTGTCCAGTGTGTGCAGTCATTGCTGTGGGTACATAATGCGGAATTGCCGAAGGATGAGAATGGCAATTCTGCCGTGAGAAATGGTGCATTGATCGAAACAAAGTCTACCGGCAATGGACATGATCCGAAAATGGCATATTTGTCGAAAGAAATGTCACAGGACGGGATCCAAACACTGATACAGAATTTTATTGATCGTATTCATGAAAAGACAAATGTACCTGGACGACAGGAACAGGGCGGTGGTTCTACCGGATCTGCAATGAATTTATCAAACGGATGGCAGGCAGCGGAGCTTTCTGCATTGAAAAAGTCACAGTTGACTAAGAAGTCAGAGAAAGAATGTATTCGCATTATGTTGGAGATTTTCAGTAATGATGTGGATGTGCCGGAAGAGGTCCGTAATCTGAAACTGGCAGACATTGAGCCAAAGTTTGATAGAAACAGGACATATGATCTGGCAACGAAAGTAAATTCTTGGGCAACATTGGTGCAGAATGGAGCAGATTTGCTCAAAGCAACAGAGCTGGCAGGCTTTACAACAGATGCACAGCAGTTTGTCTTGGATAGCGAAGAAATGGTTAATAAAATTTTAGAAAGCAAGTTGAAAGGAACAGAACAGACAGATCCGTCAACAGGCGGGAAAACAGGTGATCAGATTGCAATGGATGGAAAGACCATGCCGGATATGTCAGATCAACCACAGGCAACTCCATTTGCCAATGCGTAGAGTGGAGGGATAAACTATGGACTTAATGAAATTTGATCAGTTAAATACACTTTCAACCACAGAGACAACTAAGAATGACCGACAGAAAGTTAGCCGGAAGAAAATACCGATTCATGATTATTTCGAAAATATGCAGATCAGTGAGGAAGAGAAAGAAAAGCGTGTCCGTTTAGCAAATTTACTGCTGGCGGATGTGCTTTTTTTATTCGCATTATCAAAGAGAAATCAGGATCATCACTATCTGTCAGAAGCATTTCAAAAGAGATATTTGTCATCGGTAAAAAAGGTGACAGAGCCAGATCAGAAAATGCAGCGATATATCCGAAAAGTGTGTGACAGCATTGTAGATACCACCTTAAAGGGGCAAAAAGGTGGATTATTGGCTGATAGTAAGGCGAATCAACCACGAGATCCCTATGCGGTATCTATGGATCGAGCCACCAATGTAGCGGAGAATGAAGCAAATACAATTCTGAATGGAGATGAATATAATGCCGCTATAAAAAATGGTTGTACCAAGAAACGATGGACGTCATACAAGGATGAAAGAGTTAGGGCAGATCATGCGGATGTAGATGGGCAGGTCATAGATATCAACCGTCCTTTTCATGTTGGGGAATATATGATGATGTACCCGAAAGATGATTCTCTGGGAGCAGGTTTGGAAGAGATTGTGAACTGCCGGTGTTCGGTGGAGTATTTGCAGGATGGCAAGCAGATATTAAAAGATGACGTAAAAAAGGATAAAGATCGAGGCAAAGGTGAGCAGAGACTATTTGTGGATGTTACAGAGGAGTATTTGGAGCTTGGAAAAAAACTGTTGGGAACAGTTAGTGATCAGGAGGAATACGAAAAAGAAGGCAATACATATTTGGTAGATGGGAAAAATGTAGTTTTAGATTATTCAGAAAGTGAAAGAAAAATTGCGCAGAGTTTGGCAGATTTGCTTGGTGCAAATGTAAAAATGATTCCAAGAGTGTTGTATCCGCAAAAAGTATCAACACCAGATATTTTTATAAATAATGATCCGTATGATATAAAGGAGCCTATAGGGCAGGGAAAAGCAGTTATATATAATATGGTTTCAAAGAAGAAAAGACAGGCTAATAATTTTGTTATTGATATTACAAAATGTCCGTTGACGGTGGAAGAAATACGTGGACAGATTACAGATGTATATCGTTCAAGTCATACAAAATTTATAGACAAGATAATTTTATCTAAAGATGGAAATATTCTCAATATTTATAAAAGAAGTAAAAAAGAGGAGTAGATGGCCTCGCCCAAATATGGGGGCAAGGTATCCACTCCTCAAAGATATCTTATAGATATACTATCATTATATGGAGCAGATGTCAAATATATGTATGGCAAAAACAGACTTTCACACAATTCACATTTCCCATATGTTATATTTGATATAAGGAGAAATCCGAAAATTTAATACGATTAATGAAAGGCGTTTATCCCACAGCAGAGGTAAGCGTCTTTTTGTTGTGCGCTAGAGAAAGCGCAGTATAAGTATCACGGACAATAGAAAAATCAGAGAAGATTAGAAACGCAATTATGATCAGAGAAGATCTGAAAACGCAGAAATGAGGTAGTGATATGAGAAAGAAAGAGTTTATCCCAATGAATTTACAGTTATTTGCAGAGGCACCGGCAGGTGGTGATGGAGATACTGGTACACCGGAAGCAGGTGGCAAGCCGGGAGAAGGATCAGATAAAGGTGATCCCGATGGCGATGATGATAATGTCAGTCTTGCGGAGCAGGTGGCACAGCTCAGAGTGCAGAATGCAAAACTGAAAAAGGCAAGTGATAGAGCAACCAGTGAAGCGGCAAGCTATAAAAAGCAGTTGCGTGAGAAGCAGACTGCGGAGGAGATTGCTTTGCAGGAAAAGGCAGAGAAAGAAGCCGAGAGGGAGGAACAGTTCCAAAAGCTGCTTCGTGAAAATACAATTACAAAGTTTGAGAAGAATTTCCTTGCACTTGGTTATCCTGCGGATCTGGCTGCAAAGGCGGCAGAAGCACAGTGTGATAATGACACGGATGAGCTTTTCAGTATCCAGCAGACCTTTTTGGAATCAAGAGATAAGGCAATGAAAGCAGAATGGATGAAGTCCATGCCGGCACCACCGGCAGGAAATGATGACTGCCCGGTATCGAGAGAGCAGTTTAGAAAGATGAAGTATTCCGAGCGTGTTGCTTTCAAGCAGAGATACCCGGAAATGTACAAAGAATATGTAAAATAATTGCATGAGATTATGGAGGTAAAAGATTATGCCAATGACGAAATTAGCAAATTTAGTAGATCCTGAAGTTATGGCAGATATGGTGTCGGCCACTCTGCCAAAGAAGATTAAGTTTACACCGATTGCCCATATTGATACAACTTTAGTTGGTCAGCCCGGCGATACGATCACGGTACCAAAGTATGCATACATTGGGGATGCCGAAGACATTGCCGAGGGTGTTGCTATGGGAACCACGGTTCTGACAGCATCTACCACAAAGGCAACGGTAAAGAAAGCCGGTAAAGGTGTGGAGATTACAGATGAATCTGTACTTTCCGGTTATGGAGATCCGTTAGGTAATGCAACAGATCAGCTTGCAAAGTCACTTGCAGCTAAAATGGATAATGATGGCTATGATGCCCTGTGTATGGCTACTCTGGTGTATGATGGCACAGAGAGAGTGATTGCCTACAATGGAATTGTGGATGCGGATGCGAAGTTTGGCGATGAATCTGACGATGCACTGGAGAAGATTCTCTTCATTCATCCGGATCAGGAAGCAACTCTTCGTAAGGATGCGGACTTTATGGATAAGAACAAATATCCGCTGGATGTGGTCATGAACGGAACCATTGGAAAGATTGCCGGTTGCCAGGTCGTGAAGTCCAAGAAAGTGAAGGTAGTGAAGTACGAAAAGGACAACGATGCCGGTACGATCACGATCGTAAAGGATGAAACTGCAGAGTCAGGAACCAATAAGCATCTTGCAACTATTGCAGCAAATTGTATTGATAAGCTGGCAGTTGGTGATAAGGTCAAAGCAGTTGATACAGAATTTTATGCCTGCCCGATCGTAGTTGTGGATACGGAAGATCCAAACGAAGATCCGGATGCTGATGGTGTAGATGTCAGCGAAGCAGCTCTGACATATTACATGAAGCGTGACATTATCATCGAGAATGATCGAGATATTCTGGCAAAGACAACGGTTATCACTGCTGACAAGCATTATGCTGCGGTACTTTCGAACGAATCTAAGGTAGTGCTTGCAAAATTCAAAGCGTAGGCATGGAGGTGTACTATGGGAATGTTACTTCGGAGATATCATAATGGGGATGGCAAACAACCATCCTCTGATGCTGTGGAATCCGATGAGGATATAGTTTCTGGTGATCAGGAAACAGGAGCAAGAAAGAAACCGGGCAGAAAGCCAAAGGCTGCCACAGAGGAAAAGGAGTAGATTATGGCTGATGAAGAGAAAGATGTCCTGACAGAAGAAACGCTGATCAATGAGATTCTGTCGGAATTGAAAATTGAATTGGAAGTAGAATCTGAGCAGGATATTCTTCTCTTGCAGTCAAAGATCAAGGGGGCTGTGCGGGAGGTAAAGCAGAAACGCAATTATGCAGGACGCTACACGGAGAAATATGTTGTCAATGATCTGCAGAACTACTTTTCTAATATTAAGAACCTAGCCATGTACGATTATGGCATGATTGGAGGCGAGTTCCAGAAGTCCAATTCGGATAATGGAATTTCCGTCAGCATGGAAAGTAGAGACGGTATTTTTGCGGGTATTGTGCCGATTGCACAGGTCTATTAGAGAATCAAGTGGTACGCTTGGCGATTCCTTAGAATCTCTCCTTATGTCAAGCAGGGCGGTATCTATGTGGAGGCTGGGAGCGATACCAATTATGGGGAGAGGTGTTTATGCGAAAGCAGTTAAAGAGAAATAAGCGCAAAATGTATTATGCGCTGTATGATAAGCAGATGCCGGTAGGCGATGACGTGCTGGAGTGTAAAGCCGGATACAAGAAGCCAGTGGCATTCCGGGCAAGCCTTAGTACGGGACAGAGCAATGCACAGGAGAATCCATTTGGAACATCGGTGGATTATGATCGCATTATCTGTAGTACAGATATGGGGTTGCCGATCACGGAAACAACGCTTTTATGGATTGGAAAGGAGCCGTTGTATCTTGATGATGGTTCTGTTGATCCGTCCAGTGCAAATTATAAGGTGGCGGCACATCCGTTGGATGGAATGCAAAGCCTGCGCATTGCTGTGAAGCTGATTGCACAGAGTGTTGTGGAAGATAGGGAACAGGAAACAGATAACACTACAGAAGAGCCGGAGCAGGATACGGGTAGTGATTTAGAGGATTGGTAAAAACTACAAAATGTTTTAATGAATATCGAATTATGTCGAAAAATGCATTACAAAAACGTTTTCTTTGTTATATAATGATGAAAAGGAAGTGATGCATGTGAGAAGAATAAAAAATGTAAAAAAAGCTGTAATAAAATATGTTCAAAGTGAAATGCAGGAATTAAAATCTATAAGATGGGGGGCAGAAGCGATAAAGACATTAATTATTGCGGCAATTACGACAAGTATACTATATGGTATAAGAAAGCAGTCGGTGGGAGAAATGACTGGAGATGCATTGGAAAAATATATGTGCAATAAAGTGATAGAATTATGTGAAAAAAAGTTAGAAGCTAAAAATGTTAAAGTAGAAATACCGTATGCAGGAGAATTTAGGCATTTATCAGATAGTAGAGTGATAGTTGGATTTGGAAGTTACAATACAAAATCAACAGAAAAAGAAGGCAGAGTGATTGTTTTCTTTAAAAAGAAAGAAAAAAGTTTATTAAATGATATTTTGGGAATTGAACCTTCATATACTATATCATCTGCATATTTTCATGCGTCTGAGGCAGAAAAAGATTATTTAAATTATGTATCTTTAGAAAATGAAGATTATGATAATGACGGAAAAAATGAAATCATGTTACAGTTAAGAAGTAATTTTGCAGATAGAATTGATAATGTATATTTATTATTTGCATATCATGATAATAAATGGAAACTTGTGGAAAACGATACTAGAAAAATGTTAAAGTTAGTAAGCAAATCTACGAAAGATAAAAGGGGAGCATGTATCATAAATCTTGATAAGGATAGACAAGATGGAATAAAAAAGAAAGTTAATATAAATTTACACATTGATAAATATGAATTTACTGATGTGATGAATAAGACTAAAAAATATGACATTTATGGATTATATAATGATGGATGCCTTATGCAATCCCAAAATCCATTAACTGGTGGTTGCGAATTTTGCTATAAAATTTCATATGGAATAAGTGGGTCATTTGATACAGGGGTATTATACATGATGCAACAATTTAAAAAAGGTAAATTATCATTTGAAAATAATTGGAATAATGGTTATCCAATGATTACTGATGACAAATTTGATTTTGAAAAAAATAGTTGGAAATATTGGGGATATGATGGTAATATTGATGGGAATGTTTTTTATGGATTACAGTAGTAAGAGGGAAACTTTATGCCAACACAAATAAATTTTACCTACGACAGCCTATCATCTATTGACGCTGCCATTAAAGAAATGCAGGCATATCAGGAACAGCTTACACATAAATGCCGTATTCTTGCCCAGCGTGTGGCGGAGATTGGTGTGGAGATTGCCAGAGTGAACATTGCTGATTTTGACGCAATATACAGTGGAGAGTTATTGTCGAGCATTAAAGCTGAATACAACGGAAGTACACCAAACGGAGCCTCATGGATGGTTGTTACAGACTGTCCATGGGCTTTTTATGTTGAGTTCGGTACCGGAATTGTTGGTGCGAATAGTCCACACCCTGATACAAGCATTGCTAATTGGAAATATGACATCAATCAGCATGGAGATATGGGATGGTATTACTTCAAAGATGGCGATTGGCATTGGACAAAAGGTATGACGAGCAGACCATTTATGTACCAGACCGGTATGGATCTGCGGGAAAGAATAGAGGAGTATAATGGCTCAGTTGTCAAGACAAAAATTTAATATTTTTATAATGAACTGATAT
>ERZ773200.145-NODE-145-length-82608-cov-13.703572_pt1 | contig 82608 bp, 72 predicted proteins | sample MGYA00581008_ERZ773200 | MGnify/ENA primary metagenome ERZ773200 (study PRJEB29015, sample SAMEA2737770) | human gut metagenome | biome: human gut; feature: human-associated habitat; material: faeces | place: China | collected 2012 ... | reverse complement strand
CTATGCAATCTGCCGAAAAATCTGACTACGCATCTTACGCACAAGCTTTATTCAGCGTTTCCTAAAGTCATTTTCGGCGATCTTCTGATGTGGAAAGGTGATGAAAAATCATGGGAATTATGGGCGTGATCGTGCTGATCATTCTGGTGATCGGCGTTACCAAATACGGGATACGATAACATTTTAAATCGGGGAGGATTTTGAACATGGTAAAACTGATTCTACTGGCACTTTTCGTATGGGTCATCTGGCTCACACTCCGGAAAATTTTCAGAGGATACTAAGGGCAATACTGCATAAAGCCCGCATGACGGCTTTGCACGCACAAGCTTTATGCAGTGTTTCCCTGATTCCTGCAAACATAAGGCGACAAAAAGTCCTGCTCTCCTTCCACGGAGAACAGGACTTTTTTCACTGCTTCGCAGCGTATATCCGTTGCTTTATTCGCCCTTGTTCGGCAGTGTGTGAATGATCGATACCAGGAACTTCAGCAATACCACGGCATCATTGCTGTCTACTTCGCCGCTTTCGTCGCAGTCAGCGTTTGCCTGCTGCTGTGCAGAAAGAGATACCGTATTTGCAGCCGCCTTGTTCAGCAGGACTGCATCAGTGATGTCTACTCTGCCGTCCAGATTGATGTCGCCGTACAATGTAGCAGCTTCCACTGCACCCTTTGTGGTAACTGTGGTTTCGCTTGCCGTTGCAGCGGTGGTGTCTGCACTGGTTTCTGTTGCAGAAGATTCTACAGTCGTTTCCGTGCTTTCTTCGGTATCCGCAGTAGAGACGGTGGTTTCCACAGTCGTTTCTGCGGTATCTTCTGTGGTGGTTACTACAGAAACATCAGTAGTTGCTGTGGTTTCCGTTTCCGTAGTAGTTTCTGCTGTCGTATCAGTTGTTGCATCTGTTGTTACAGTTGTGCCCGGTTCTGCATTGCCATACAGATCTTTCGGCAGTTCGTCCAGCGTGATGCAGTAATCGCTGGTGTACATCTTCTTCAGCTGAGCCGCATCGTTATACTGGCTGGACATCAGGTGATCGCCGTACCACGGGCAGAAATACAGCCAGCCGGCATTTTCAATGACCATGTTTTCCTCAGACGGAATGGAGTCGTTTTCTGCCATGGCAACCATTTTCTTGCCGCTGGTCAGTTCATACAGATAGTTGAAGATCGGAGAAATGGCACTCAAGTTCGGTGTGCCGGAACTCTGACCGTCATCACGGTTAAAATCGCAGTTATACTTGTCGTATGCCACGATGTCTACATAGTCATCGCCCGGATACCATGTATCAGAGTTTGCATAGTTGTAGCTGTTGTATTCCCAGATGATGTTGTGCAGACCATATTCTTCGGTCAGCGTGGTGTACAGCAGCTTCCACAGTTCCTTGTATACTTCTGCTCCGCGGTCGCCCCACCAGAACCAGGAAGTACCGTCGCCATAGTTGCCCTCGTTGCCCTGTGCTTCATGCAGCGGACGGAGAATGATCGGCACGTTGGCATCCTGTAGCTTCTGGAGCTGTTCTGCCAGATCCTTCATGCACTCCTGAAAATACTCATATTCCTTTGTGCCTTCCTTGACAGCGTTTGCAGTATTGAATGTGCTGTTGGAAGCCTGATAGTTTTTATACGTGCATTTCTTCCAGTCAACCTTGTCACCCAGCGTGTATTTGTCAAAATCGATCGGCACATTGATATGCCACGATGCAGTGACGATACCATTCTGTTCTTTTGCCCATTTGATGGCACGTTCCGTTGTGCCGTCCTCCCAGCCATACAGCGGGTTGTAGTTCATGAAGTCAAAGCCGCGGATCGCCGGCAGCTTTCCGGTATTGTCCTTGATATAGTTGAATTCCTTTTCAGAATCACCGTCATTCCCGCCGCCGTAAATTTCCTGCTGACCGGAAATGATGTGCGAACCGTATACGCTCTTGAGGTAGGACATCAGAGCCTTGGTTTCCTTGGTTGCCTTGGGGTCTACCGGTGTTGCGGTTGCCTTTTCATATTCCGGCTTTGGTGTCTGTGTCAGAGTCATGTTGTCGTACAGGCAATAGCCCCAGCCGCCGCCGAATGTAATGGTGTTTTCGCCCTTGGTCAGCTTCAGATCACCCCAGTTGTAATCGTTCCAGTCATCTGTATGTGCGATCTTGACGGTCTTAGTAGCGGTGCTGTCATCAGAACGTGTGACAGTTACCTGTGCTTCCCGAATGTCGCTGGAAGAAGTTCCCAGATACATAATACATCTGGTCATCAGCCGATACATGCCAGTTTCCGGTGCATCAATGGTAAAGCTCATGGTGCCGGAATTGGTGACCCAGACAAATCCGTCACCGGTATAACCCGGATATTCATCATTATAGACTTTTGTTGCAACCTGTGCATCACTTGACAAAGTCAGATCCTCACACTCCGCAGAGAACAGCGGATCCGCAGCAGATACCACTGCCGACGGCACCGCTTGTGCCATGCCCAGACAAAGTGCGGTCGCTATGCCTGCACTCCCCAGACGTTTCCAAAAATTCTTCATTGTTCCATCTTCCTTTCCGATTGCAGAAACTATAACTCCAATGTACAGCGGAAGTATTGCACAAAACAGCCGCCGAATTTCATAGAACTATTATACACCCTTTCCGAAAATTTGTCAATAGTCACAAAATGGTTTCTGGAAAAGTTTTTTGGACTGGGCATTTTTCCATAGTCGAATTGACAAGGCAAATCGAAGGTGTTATAATTATTAAGGCAATACCGCACAAAGAGCGTCTGACGACTTTGCACGCAATCTGCGTGCAGTGTTTCCTTAAGAAGTAAAGCAACAGAGTAGCCGGCAGTTTTTCACTGCCAAAACGAGAAAAGGACGGCGATCATATTGTATAATCCGCAATCCCTTCGGGCGGAAGAATTTATCAACCATGCAGAGATCCTGGACACGCTGGAATACGCCAGAGCACACAAAAACGACACTTCCCTGCTGTCAGAAATTCTGGCAAAGGCGGCACGGCGAAAGGGACTGAATCATCGGGAGGCGGCGGTGCTGCTGCTCTGTGAAGATGATGCTGTGACAGAGCAGATGAATCGTCTGGCAAGGCAGATCAAGCTGGATTTCTACGGCAGCCGTATTGTCATTTTTGCCCCGCTGTATCTGTCCAACTACTGCGTCAACGGATGTACCTACTGCCCCTATCACGCCAAGAACAAGCACATCTCCCGCAAAAAGCTGTCGCAGGAGGACATTGTTCGGGAGGTCACGGCGTTGCAGGACATGGGACACAAGCGGCTTGCCATTGAAGCCGGCGAAGACCCGCTGCACAATCCGATTTCTTACATTCTGGAATGCATCGACACCATTTATCACATTCACCACAAAAACGGAGCGATCCGGCGGGTGAATGTCAACATCGCCGCCACCACGGAAGAAGAATACCACATGCTGAAAGAAGCCGGCATCGGAACGTATATCCTCTTTCAGGAAACCTATCACAAGGAAAGCTATGAAAAGCTTCACCCCACCGGTCCGAAGCACAATTACGACTACCACACCGAAGCCATGGACCGTGCTATGGCTGGCGGCATTGATGATGTGGGACTGGGCGTATTGTTCGGGCTGGAAAATTATCCCTACGAGTTGGTAGGGCTTCTCATGCACGCAGAGCATCTGGAAGCTGTCCACGGCGTTGGTCCTCACACCATCAGCATTCCCCGCATCAAAAAGGCAGAGGACATCAACCCCGACGATTTCGACAACGGCATCAGCGACGATATTTTCGCCAAGATCTGTGCCCTCATTCGCATTTCTGTCCCCTACACCGGCATGATCATTTCCACACGGGAAAGTCAGGCAGTACGGGAACGGCTGCTTCCGCTGGGCATTTCCCAGATCAGCGGCGGCTCCCGTACCAGCGTCGGCGGCTACGATATACCGGAAACGCCTGACGACAATTCCGCACAGTTTGATGTCAGCGACCGGCGTTCGCTGGACGAAGTGGTGCGGTGGCTCATGGAAATGGACTATATTCCCAGTTTCTGTACCGCCTGTTATCGTGCCGGACGCACCGGCGACCGGTTCATGGCACTCTGCAAAAGCGGACAGATCCAGAACTGCTGCCACCCCAACGCTCTCATTACCCTACAGGAATTTCTGGCAGACTATGCTTCGCCGGAAACCAGGGCACTGGGGCAGGAAGTGCTAAAGCGGCAGCTTCTGGAAATCCCCAACGAAAACGTCCGTGCCAAAACCGAAACCTATCTGCGTAAAATCCTGCAAGGGGCAAGAGATTTCCGGTTTTAAGGAGAAACGCTTATGGAACAGAACCGCAACCAGACACCCCGTGCCAATCGGGTACACATTGGCTTTTTCGGGCGGCGGAATGCCGGCAAGTCCAGCCTGATCAACGCCGTTGCCGGACAGACGATCTCTGTGGTTTCCCCTGTCTGCGGCACCACCACAGACACCGTGGAAAAAGCAATGGAACTGCTGCCGATCGGAGCAGTTGTGCTGATCGACACCCCCGGTCTGGACGACACCGGCACACTGGGAGAACTGCGGGTACAACAGGCAAGGCGGGCATTTTCCCACACAAATCTTGCTGTGCTGGTAATCGATGCCTCCACCGGCATGACTGAAGCAGACCATACCATTTTGCAGCAGCTGGAACAACAGCAGATTCCGGTGTTGCAGGTGTGGAACAAATGCGACATCGCAGACAGCGTTCCGGAAACCGGCATTGCTGTCAGTGCCAGAACCGGACAGGGTATCCAGATGCTCAAGGAACAACTGGGAAAACTCTACCAGCAGCATGCCGAAAAGCAACCGCCGTCCAGTCTGTTCGGCAGCCTGCTCCGACCGGAGGACGTGGTGCTTCTGGTCACTCCCATTGACGAATCGGCTCCGAAAGGGCGTATGATTTTGCCGCAGGTACAGGCGATTCGGGAGATTCTGGATCGGACTGCCGTCTGTCTGGTGACACAGCCGGAACAGCTGGCTCACACCCTTTCCCTGCTGAAACAGCCGCCGCGGCTGGTGGTCACTGACAGTCAGGCGTTCGGACAGGTCAAATCACTGGTGCCGGAGAATATCTTGGTGACATCGTTTTCCATTTTGTTCGCCCGCTATAAGGGCGTTCTCGCTCCGGCAATGCAGGCGGCACAGACTCTGGAAACCCTTCCGGAAAACAGCCGGATCCTCATTTCTGAGGGCTGCACCCACCACCGCCAGTGCAACGACATCGGCACAGTAAAACTGCCCCGCTGGATCACTGCACACACCGGCAAGCAATTTTCGTTTTCGTTTTCCTCCGGCAACAGCTTTCCGGAAGACCTCACGCCCTACCGCCTTGTGGTGCACTGCGGCGGCTGTATGCTGAACCAGCGGGAAATGGAAACCCGTGCCGCGAGAGCCGCTGCACAGGGCATTCCCTACACCAATTACGGCGTACTGATTGCCTACCTCAACGGCATCTTAGGGCGAAGCCTGACGTTTTTGAAAGCCTTGGAAAACACGGAATAAAGGAAACACGGAATAAAAATCCCTGCTCCGGATCATACCGGAACAGGGATTCTTTTCTGTCTGTAGGATACAGGATTTTTTAGGGAAACACGGAATAAAGCTTGTGCAATGCTGCCTTTACTTGGATTTCTTTACAGCTGCAACAATCGCCTTTACGATCTGTACCAGAATCATAGAGCCAAAGCTGAAACCATAAATTGCACCGATCAGCACACCGGACATGCCGTTTTCGATCTGGAACAATCCATGCAGTGCCGGAATCCACAGCACAGCGTTAATGAGTACCATGCCTGCTGCAAACGCCAGAATCGCAAACGGATTATTCCACAGACGCTTGGAAAAGATCACCGGCTTCTCTGCCTTGCAGCTGAAACCGTGGAACAGACGTGCCATGCACAGTGTGGCAAATGCCATGGTCATAGCTGCACCGGCATTGTGTGCTCCTTGATAGAAATAGCCCAGCAGGAACGCACCAATGGTGGCGATGCTGATAATCACGCCGGAATAGCCCACCTTTGCCAGAAAGTCCTTGGTGAGGATCGACTCATTCGCCGGACGAGGCTTTCTCTTCATCACGTCATCGGAATGGGGTTCCAGTCCCAGTGCAATTGCCGGCAGAGAGTCTGTCAGCAGATTGATAAACAGCAGGTGGATCGGAGCAAAAGGCACCGGCAGCCCTGCCAGCGAGCAGAACAGCACTGTAATGATACCCGCCAGATTGCCGGACAGCAGGAACAGAATTGCCTTCTTGATGTTCTCGTAGATATTTCTGCCATTCTTCACTGCCTTGACAATGGTGGCGAAGTTGTCGTCCGTCAGAATCATTGCCGCAGCGTCCTTGGAAACCTCTGTACCGGTGATGCCCATTGCCACGCCTACATCAGCCTGTTTCAGTGCCGGTGCATCGTTGACACCGTCGCCGGTCATGGCAACGATATTGCCACGCTTCTGCCATGCACGGACAATGCGAATCTTATGCTCCGGTGTCACACGGGCATAAACCGATTTATCTGCCACAAAGTCCACCAGCTGCTCGTCAGTGTAAGCGTCCAGTGCCGCACCCTCTACAGCTTCTTCCGGCTTTTCCAGAATGCCGATCTCCTTGGCGATCGCCGAGGCGGTGACAATGTGGTCACCGGTGATCATTACCGGCTTGATTCCGGCAGATCTGCACTCTGCAACTGCCTGTTTGGATTCCTCACGGGGCGGGTCCATTTCGGCAATCAGTCCCAGATAGGTCAGGTCGTTTTCGTCCTCAACGCTCAGCGTATCACCGGAAAACGGCTTTGTCGCAAAACAGAGTACACGCAGACCTTGTTTCGACAATTCTTCCACCTGTTCCACAATTTCCTGCTTCTCTGCATCAGAACATGTCATGCGGTTCAGCAGCACGTCTGTTGCACCTTTGGTGTACATTTTCCGCACATCACCGTGCTGGTTCAGGGTAGACATCAGCTTGCGGTCAGAGTCAAAGGGAATCTCGCTGATGCGGGCATGTTCCCCACGCATTTTCTCATCGGACAGCCCGCAGTTCTGGGCAAACCGCACCAGAGCCGTTTCCGTCGGGTCACCGATCTCGGTGCCGTCCTGACATGTGGCATCACTGCACAGCACAGAAGCCAGAATCAGCTCCTGTTCCTCCGGATTTTCCGGACTGACATCTTCGGCGGCAATGATATGATCCTGCACCACGATTTTCCGGACGGTCATCTTGTTCTGTGTCAGGGTACCGGTTTTATCCGAACAAATGACGGAAACAGAACCCAGTCCCTCGACTGCCTGTAGCTTTCGCATAATGGCGTGTTCCTGCGACATCTTCTGAGTACCAAACGACAGCACGATTGTGACAATGGAACTCAACGCCTCCGGAATCGCTGCAACTGCCAGAGCAATGGCAAACATCAGGGAATCCATAACTGCACTGAAATCGATCACATCAACGCGAATCATGCTCAGCACGAACACCAGTGCACAGACGATCATGATACCGATAGAAAGCCGTTTGCCGAACTGGTCCAGTGTGATTTGCAGCGGGGTTTTCCGAGCCTCTGCGTTCTGGATCAGGGAAGCGATCTTTCCCACTTCGGTCTGCATGCCCACTTCTGTAACCACGTACGCACCGCGTCCGTAGGTGACAAATCCACCGGAATACACCATATTCTTCCGGTCTGCCAGCGGCACTTCGTCTGTAATGGTGTCCAGAAATTTTTCCACATTGGTGCTTTCGCCGGTGAGGGCACTTTCGTTTGTCTGAAGTGATGCACAGTCGATCAGTCTGCCGTCCGCAGGGATCTGGTCGCCGGCTTCCAGCAGGACTACGTCACCAACAGTGATCTCCTCTGCCGGCAGAATTGCTGTCTGTCCGTCACGGAGCACCTTTGCCGTAGGCGACGACAGCTTTTTCAGATTGGAGAGCGACTTTTCCGCCTTGACGGTCTGCACCGTTCCCAGAATCGCATTCATGGTGATTACGGCGATAATAACAATAAAGCTTTCCAGATCGCCGGTAAATGCAGAGATCAGGGCGGCGATGATCAGGATAATGACCAGAAAATCCTTGAACTGTTCCAGAAAAATCAGCCACGTCGGCTTTTTTTTCGCCTCTGCAATGGCATTTTTCCCGTATTGTTCCAGATGTTTCGCCGCAGTTTCCGACGATAGGCCCTCTGGACATGTGCCCAACTCCTGACAGAGTTCTTCCGGTTTCTGCCGATAATGTTCGTTCATGTACAACATTCCTTTCCTTTGTAGCATACGGGTCGGACAGGCACGGACAGAAAAAACGGCAAGACCTTACGGAACCGACAGCTCTCCTGTCAAACGTGCTCCGTAAAAGTCTTGCCGTTTAGATATGAAGCGGGTCATTTTCTCAAACGACCGTACTGACGCCGCATAAACAGGAGAATCTCCTGCCAGCTACTCTCTTTTACTCTTATATTATACCCAACTTCATGAATCTTGTCAAGTAAAAAGAAAAAAGTTCACAAAAGAGCCGATGACACGCTTCCGCATCATCGGCTCTTTCTATATGATATTACTGTCTGTGACAGACGTTTTTAGTCGTTTACCTTGCGGGTATAATCCGGCAGCAGCTTCGGAGAAACTTCGTCCGGCTGGATACCAGCGTCAGCCAATTCCTTTTCGAACTTTGCAACGTGATCCAGAGTCAGCTTGCCGACTTCAACAGTCTTTGCCTTTGCAGCAGCGTACTTACCAGCGTTACGGCCGAATACGATAACGTCCAGCAGAGAGTTACCCATCAGTCTGTTTTCACCGTGTACACCACCAGCAGCTTCGCCGGCAACGAACAGGTTTTCTACGCAGGTCTGGCTGTCTGTGCCAACCTTGACACCACCGTTCTGATAGTGCAGAGTCGGATAGATCAGCATCGGCTGCTTCCGAATGTCGATGCCATACTTCAGGAACATTCTCAGCATTGCCGGAATCCGCTTTTCGATCGTGCCCTCGCCGTGAATGATGTCGATCATCGGAGCGTCCAGCCATACACCCTGACCACCCGTCGGAGTGTCTACCTGCTTGCCGCGGCGGCATTCACGAATAACGGTAGATGCGGTAACGTCACGAGTTTCCAGCGGGTTCATGAAGACTTCGCCGTCTACGTTTACCAGCTTTGCACCCAGAGAACGAACCTTTTCGGTAACCAGTGCACCGAAGATCTGTTCCGGGAATGCGGCACCGGTCGGGTGATACTGCAGGGTGTACTGCTCACGCAGCGGAGCACCCACACGATAAGCCAGCACCAGACCGTCTGCGGTTGCACCGTAGTGGTTGGAAGTCGGGAAGCCCTGATAGTGCATTCTGCCTGCACCGCCGGTAGCAATGATAACAACCTTTGCCTTGGCGATCAGGATCTCGCCGGTTTCCATGTTCATCAGAACGGCACCGGCACAGTGACCCTTGTCGTCCATGATCAGTTCGATTGCAGAAGTGAAATCCACTACCGGAATCTTACGGTTCAGCACTTCGTCACGCAGGGTACGCATGATCTCTGCACCGGAGTAGTCCTTCGCAGCGTGCATTCTCTTACGGGAAGTACCGCCGCCGTGGGTGGTGATCATGTTGCCTTCTGCGTCCTTATCGAACTCAACGCCCAGATCCTGCAGCCATTCGATGCCGTCCGGAGCCTCGGTAACCAGCTTATAAACCAGTTCCTTGTCCGCAGCAAAGTGACCGCCGCCGTAGCAGTCAAGGAAGTGCTGTGCCGGAGAATCGTTCGGCTTATCCGCAGCCTGAATGCCGCCTTCTGCCATCATGGTGTTTGCATCACCGATACGCAGCTTGGTTACGATCATAACCTTTTCGCCGGCATTGTCTGCTTCGATCGCAGCAGATGCACCAGCACCGCCGCCGCCGATGATGAGCACGTCGGTTTCATAATCCGGACAGGAAAGATCCGGCAGGTTGTCCTTCAGGCGGCTGTCAGACTGGAGCATTTTTACCAGTTCTTTCGGAGCCTTTTCGCCCTTGTTCGGACCAACAGTCAGCACGTCGAACTGATCTTCGCGATAGTCCGGGTGGTTTTCTTTCAGAACCTGATCCTTTTCCTCTGCGGTCATTCTTCTCGGTTCCATTGCAGCATTTTCTGCACGCTTTGCTTCTACCTTCTTAATGGATTCCAGCATTTCTTCCGTATACATGATACCGCACCTCCTTACTTTTCAATCTCACGATTGTTGTACTTTTCACGAATCTCCGCATCGCTCAGTGCCATATTTGCACGGATTGCTTCTTCGCACTTGCCTTCTTCGATTTCCTTGACACGATCTGCCAGATGCTGACATTTCGGTTCAATGTACTTACCGTTCAGGCGGCGAGCCAGCATTGCAACCTGCGGGTGCGAGATACCAGCCGGACAGCGGGAAGAACATACGCCGCACATGACGCAGTCGAAAGATTCCTCTGCACACTTTGCATATTCCGCACGCTGTGCATATGCGATATACTGCATAACGTTCAGACCCTGTGTACAAGCATTGGTACAAGCGTTACAGCCGATGCAGGAATAGATTTCCGGATAGTTCTTCATCATTACGGTTTCGTCCGGACGAACCTCGTTGATGTCATAGATCTCCTTGATCAGCGGGAAGAACGGCAGCTGTGTGATGTACATGCCTTCTACCACCTGTGTAGAGCATGCCAGACAGGTGTGCAGTTCTCTGTCACCCTTGATCCGGTAAATTGTTGCACAGGCACCGCAGAAACCATTTCGGCAGCCGCAGCCGCGAACCAGTTTATAGCCAGCGTATTCCAAAGCCTTCATGATGGTCAGACTGGCAGGAACCTCATACTTCTTGCCCATCACGAACACATTAACCATCTGTTCCATGTGAATTCTCCTTTACCATTAATATTCGTTCGGCAGTTCGGACAGCTCATCAAAGCGGAATACCGGACCGTCCTTGCAGACGTACTTGTCACCGATATTGCAGCGTCCGCACTTGCCGATACCGCATTTCATACGCAGTTCCATTGTGGTATAGACCTGTTCTTCTTGGAAGCCCAGTTCTTTCAGACCGTCCAGTGTGAACTTGATCATGATCGGAGGTCCGCAGATCAAAACAGTACGGTTCAGGTCCGGCTTCAGTTCCTTGACATAGTTCGGAATAAAGCCAACGTGACCGTCCCAGCCCTCCTGTTCACGGTCGATGGTCAGATCCACTTTGCAGTCCTTGCTCCATTCGTCCAGAATTTCCTGATAGTCTACCAGATCGTCCTTGGAACGGGAGCCGTAAATGATATGCAGAGAACCATAAGCGTCAGGATTCTCACGCTTTTTGTCACGGCAATAGTTGATGACGGAACGCAGCGGAGCCAGACCGATACCGCCGGCGATAAACAGCAGATCCTTTCCCTTCAGACCATAGTTGCCGTTTTCCGGTGTCGGAACGGTTTCCACCGGAAAGTTCTTTCCCAGCGGACCTCTGACGGTGACTTCCTGTCCAACGTCCATCATGTGCAGCCAGCTTGTCAGACAGCCGCACTTCTTGATCGAAAATTCCATGAATTCCTTGTTTGTCGGAGAAGATGTAATGGAGAACATACCTTCGCCAATGCCCGGAATGGAAACCATCGCACACTGACCGGGCATATGCTCGAACAGTTTGTTTCCGTCCAGACCGACCACGCGGAATGTCTTGACATCGGGAGTATCCTGACGAATGTCAGTTACCACGCCGACCTTCGGAATCAATGCTTCTTGTTTCATGCGTTACCCTCCCCTAAAGTCTTCATGACCTTTACAATGTTCATGGAAATCGGGCAGCTCTTCATGCAGCGACCGCAGCCAACGCAGCCAAATACGCCGTCGTTGTTTGCCGGATAGTAAACCAGCTTATGCATGAACCGCTGACGGAAACGCTCCAGCTGTGTGGGACGCGGCTGACCGCCGGCTGTCTTGGTAAAGTCAGCGTACATACAGCTGTCCCAGCAGCGGAACCGCTGTACGCCGTGACCGGTGTCATAGTCGCGAATGTCATAGCACTGACAGGTCGGGCACACGAAAGTACAGGTGCCGCAGCCCAGACATGCTTCTGACAGGCTTGCCCACTTATCGGAACTGAACAGTTCCATCAGCTTATCTCCGCCAAAGGAGTCGGTAGAGAGGTTCTTCAGCGGCAGCTTTTCCAGAATTGCCTTGGTCTTTGCCTTGGATTCTTCCGCAGCATCGTCTGCGGCATCTTCCAGCATCGGCAGAGAAGCCAGCAGAGCCTCACCCTTTTCGGTGTTTGCCTGCATCAGCACTGCATCATCTGTCAGCCAGCAGCTGACATCGCCAGCCGGTTCTGCAGCATCGATACCGAATACTGAGCAGAAGCAGGTTTCACTGGGCTTGCTGCAGGACATGGTCATTACCACGCCGTGTTCCCGACGGTTCTGATAGTAGGTATCTACCGGTTCCGACAGATACACGCTGTCCAGGATCTTGAAGCTTGCCGCATCACAGGCACGCACGCCGAAGATCACGAAGTCCTCGCACTCGGTACGAATATCATCGACTTCGATCTTCTTGCCGTTGACCTTGAAGTTGACCATGTTTTCTACCTGCGGGAAGAAAAAGTCCTTGGCACTGCGGACAGTGTTGACTGCCTCCGCAGCATACTTTGCTTCCGGTGTCCAGACGCTGTACTTTACACCGCGTTTTTCATCGGTGCCGTCAGCAACCGGCAGATAGAGTTTCTTTGCTTCTGCGATGGCAGCGAACAAAGCGTCCAGATTTTCTCGAGATACTTTTTTCATTACTTGCTGCCTCCTTTATAAACCACATTCGGCTCGCAGTCTTCCTTGGTGAAGTTCACCAGCGGTGCACGGCTGCCTTCCTCTGCACCAGCCTGATATTCGCCATAATAGGTGTTAATATCCTTGATGAACTTCCGGTTCAGCAGGTGCAGCGGAATGTGCTGCGGACATACTCTGGAGCACTCACCGCAGTCGGTACAGCGACCTGCTACGTGGAATGCACGAATAATGTGGAACATGTTTTCTTCGAAGGAGTCTGCTGCTGCCTTCTGGGAAACACCAGATGCCGGATTGTCAAAGACGCACTGTTCGCAGCTGCATGCCGGACAGATGTTGCGGCAGGCGTTGCAGCGAATGCAGCGGGACAGTTCCCCACGCCAGAATGCGAATCTTTCTTCCGGTGTCATAGCCTCCAGCTTTGCGACCATATCGAAACGACCGGACTCCGGATTTTCCTCACCGTTTTCGCCCAGCATCTCATCGTAGACAACAACCTTGTGGCTCTTGCAGACTTCGCAGCGTTCCAGCAGGCAGTCCTTCTTGCTGACAGAAACTTCACCGTACATGGTTTCCGCCTTTACGGTGTCACCGTCAGTGGTGATGCCCAGAATGCCTTCCGCACCGGCTTCACGTACCTTATCCGGATCCAGCTTGCCGTCACAGGGAACGCCGATGATGTAAACGTTTTCCCGCTTGATGCGGTGTTCTGTCAGCAGCTGGTTGAAGCTATAGGAATCACACGGCTTCAGGAAAACCAGTGTCTTGCCCTCCAGCTTAGACAGTTTGATCAGATACTTCGACAGATTGCTGCCGCAGAAATCGTGATATACAAAATCCTTTTCCAAAGCTTCTGCAGAATCGAACACAGCCGGTGTGGGATCATAGACAAACTCACCGTTTTTCCAGCCCAGCACACGAACAACTGTACCGTCTGCCAACAGCTCGGAGGCTCTTTTCATCATTTCGCTTTGCATCTCAGATCCTCCAGTCTTTTGTTCTCGCCCAGTGCAGTGACAGTTTCTACAAACTCATTCATGGTTGCAGCGAACTTTGCACCTTCTGCGGCGGATACCCATTCTACACGGGTACGCTCTTTCTCGATACCCAGATAATCCAGCATCGAGAACAGCAGTGTCATTCTGCGGCGGGCATAGTAGTTACCAGTGGTATAGTGGCAGTCACCCGGGTGACAGCCGCAGAGGATCACGCCGTCTGCACCACGCTGGAATGCACGCAGAATAAAGAGTGGATTGACACGGCAGGAGCAAGGTACACGAATGATCTTGACATCTGCCGGATAATTTGAACGGTTTGTACCCGCAAGGTCCGCACCTGCATAAGAACACCAGTTACAGCAGAATGCGACGATTTTCGGTTTAAATTCCTGATTTACTTGCATATTGCATCTACCTCCGCCATAATCTGACCGGTTGCGAAGCCCTTCAGATCCATTGCACCGGACGGGCATGCAACGGTACAAGCACCGCAGCCCTGACATACTGCCTCATTGACAACTGCTACGCGGCGAATCATCGAGCCGTCCTGACGGCGGCTGAAGTCCTTCTCCTCATAAGTAATTGCACCGTACGGGCAGACATTTGCACAAGACGAGCAGCCATTGCACTTCATGGGATCCGAATGGGATACGCACGGGTTGCAGGACAGCTTGTCCTTTGCCAGCAGACCGATAACCTTAGAAGCAGCGGCACCAGCCTGTGCAACGGTTTCCGGAATATCCTTCGGTCCCTGACAAACACCGGAAAGGAATACACCGGCTGTCGGGGATTCTACCGGACGCAGCTTTGCGTGAGCTTCTGTGAAGAAGTCGTTGGTATCCATGCTTGCAGTCAGCATGGTTGCCAGCGGACGGGCACTCTTGTCTGCTTCGATTGCAGCAGCCAGAACGACCATATCTGCCTTGATGTGCAGCTGTTCATTGGAGATCAGGTCAGAAGCCTGAACGTCCAGTGTGCCGTCAGACTGCGGAGCAACCTTGCCGACCATACCCTTAATATAATGTACGCCATACTGTTCTACGGCACGGCGATAGAACTCATCATAGTTCTTGCCCGGTGTACGAACGTCGATGTAGAATACATAGACATCGGTATCCGGATATTTTTCACGGCACAGCATTGCGTGCTTTGCGGTATACATACAGCAGATCTTGGAGCAGTATTCCTTACCGCAGCCATGCTGAGAACCAGATTCACGGCTGCCGACACACTGTACGAATACCAGTGTCTTCGGCTGCTTGCCGTCGGACAGACGCTGCAAATGACCTTCTGTCGGACCGTCTGCCTTCAGGATCCGCTCGAATTCCAGAGAAGTGACAACGTCCTTGCTCTGGGAATATGCGAATTCGTCATAGCCGTCAATGTTGATCGGATTGTAACCGGTAGCGGCAACGATTGCACCGTACTTTTCTTCTACGAAAGTTTCCTTCTGCTCGTAGTCGATCGCACCGGCAGAGCAAACTGTCGAACACAGACCGCACTTGCCCTTGGTGAGCTTGATGCAGCGTGTGGAGTCCAGAACAGCAACGTTCGGGATCGCCTGTGCAAACGGGATATATGCAGCGTGACGGTTGCTCAGTCCCAGATTGTAAGCATCCGGAATGTTCTTTACCGGACACTTTTCTGTACATGCACCGCAGCCGGTACACTTATCCTCATCGACAAAACGAGCCTTACGGCGAATCTTGACGCTGAAGTTGCCCACGAAACCGGTCACTGCTTCTACTTCACTGTAGGAGTAGATCGTGATCTTGTCGTTCTGTGCACATTCTACCATTTTCGGTGTCAGGATACAGGACGAGCAGTCCAGTGTCGGGAATGTCTTATCGATCTGTGTCATCTTACCGCCGATGGTCGGTTCCTTTTCGACGATGTCTACCGGATAGCCGGCTTCTGCAATATCCAGAGCAGTCTGGATACCTGCGATACCGCCGCCGATGACCAGAGCACGCTTGGTTACCGGACTTTCGCCGGCGATCAGCGGGGTATTCAGCAGAACCTTTGCAATTGCTGCACGTCCGAGGACGATTGCCTTTGCGGTTGCCTCCGGAATATCCTTGTGGATCCACGAGCACTGTTCACGAATATTTGCGACTTCCAGCATGTAGGGGTTCAGACCTGCTGCTGCAACAGTCTTACGGAAAGTTGCCTCATGCATACGGGGCGAACATGAACATACAACAACGCCCTCCAGCTGATACTCCTTGATCGCATCTTTGATTATGTTTTGGCCTGCCTCTGAGCACATATAGGGATAGTCGGTCGCATAAACGACTGCCGGCTCTTTTCCAAGAGTTTCAGCAACAGTTTTTACGTCGACGGTCGCCGCAATGTTCGTACCGCAGTGGCATACAAAAACACCTATTCTCCGCATTTTTATGCCTCCTTATTTGCTGTATTTCCGGAATGCACTGACGATTGCCTGCTGCGGCAAATCGTCGTCCAGCATTTCGGGAATCTGCTCCGATTTCAGGTGATTCTGTCCCTGCTGACGGATTACCGCCAGTCTGACTGCTTCCACCAGTTTTGCCGGTTCCACGTCACGCGGGCAGCGTTCTACGCAGGCAAAGCAGGACAGGCATGTATAAATGGACTTCGATGCCATCAGCTTTTCGATGTCACCTTTTTCCACCATATATACAAACTGATGCGGATGATATTCCATTGCATCATAAGACGGACAGGTACCGCTGCACTTTCCGCAACGCATACACTTCAGCGGATTCACGCCGCTGGTCGTCAGAACGAGTTCTTTCAAATCTGCCATTTTCGTTCCTCCTTATTTCAGACCGAGTGCTTCCGCCAGCAGCTCGGTAAAGTATACGACCGGCAGATCCGAAACGCCGGAATTCTTCTGGAGGTTGTACAGACAAAGCGGACATGCGGTGATCACCATTTCTGCACCGTGGTCCTTGGCACTGGTCATCACCTTGTTGCTTCTGGACTCTGCCACAGACTTTTCGTCCAGTGTCAGATAGCCGCCGCAGCATTCGTTCCGCATCGGATACAGTACCGGTGTTGCACCAATTGCACGGATAAAGTCTTCCAGAATCTTCGGATTCTCCGGATTATCCATCTGCATGGTCTTTCCCGGACGGAGCAGAAGACATCCGTAATATGCGGCGATCTTCTTGCCCTTCAGCGGATTTACCACTTTCTTTTTCAGTTCATCGAAGCCGACCTTGTCCCGCAGTACTTCCAGATAATGCAGAACTTCGGTTTCGCCCTGATACGGCTCTTCCAGCTTCAGATAATTGTTTGCTTTCAGAACAATGTTGTCATCGGTCTGCATATCATGGTTGACCTGCTTGATGACATTATGACAGGCAGAACAAAGAGTAACCAGAGGCTGTCCCAGTTCCTTTGCTTTTGCCAGTGCACGAATCGATGAGAGCTTGGTTGCGATCTCATTCTTCGCCATTGGATACACACCGCCGCAGCACTGCCAATCCGGAAGTTCTTCCAGAGTAAAGCCCAGTGCTTCAGCAGAGATCCGAGCATAGTGATCGAGGTCTTTCGCCTTGGTCTTCAGTGTACAGCCCGGAAAATAACTGTATGTCATAGCAAAACTACCTTTCCTTCCTGTTTTTTTGCACCGAAGTGCAGACGGTTCACGCCATCTCCTCGGGATGGAATACTTCGTCGAACCGTTCAGCTGTCAGGAATCCCAGCTCTACGCAGGCTTCCTTCAGCGAGATGTTGTCATGGAACGCCTTCTTTGCAGTTTTTGCAGCATTCTCATAACCGATGTAGGGGTTCAGTGCGGTTACCAGCATCAGAGAATTGTGCAGGTTATGGTGCATCTTTTCGCGGTTTGCACAGATGCCCACTGCACAGTTCTTATTGAAGGAGACAATGGACTCTGCCAGCAGACGTGCAGACTGCAGGAAGTTATACGCACAAACCGGCATGAATACGTTCAGCTCAAAGTTACCCTGAGAAGCTGCCATGCCGACTGCCACGTCGTTGCCCATTACCTGAACAGCAACCATGGTTGCCTGTTCGCACTGTGTCGGATTGACCTTGCCCGGCATGATGGAAGAACCCGGTTCGTTTTCCGGAATGGTGATTTCACCCAGACCATCTCTCGGACCGCTTGCCAGCCAGCGAACGTCGTTGGCGATCTTCATCATATCCGCAGCCAGAGCCTTCAGGGCACCGTGTGCAAATACGATCTCATCCTTGCTGGTCAGTGCATGGAATTTGTTGGAAGCGGTGACAAAGTCCTTGCCGGTCAGTTCAGAAACTGCCTTGGCAACTTCTACGTCAAAGCCCTCCGGTGCATTCAGACCAGTACCAACTGCAGTGCCGCCCAGTGCCAGTGTCTTCAGGTACGGCAACGCAGAAACGAGCATCTCGCGATCACGCTCGAGAGAAGTACGCCAGCCGCTGATCTCCTGCGAGAACTGGATCGGTGTTGCATCCTGCAGGTGGGTTCTGCCGCTTTTTACAATGCCCTTGTGTTCTTCTTCCAGACGGCGGAAGGTAGCCACCAATTCGTCAATTGCCGGCAGTACCTTATCCTCTACAGCCAGAACAGCAGAGATATGCATTGCAGTGGGGAATGTGTCGTTAGAAGACTGACTCATATTGACATCGTCATTCGGGTGCAGGATCTTCTTTCCGGCAACTTCATTACCGCGGTTTGCGATAACTTCGTTGGCGTTCATGTTGGACTGTGTGCCGCTGCCTGTCTGCCATACAACCAGCGGAAAATGCTCGTTCAGGCTGCCGGAGATCACTTCGTCACAGGCAGTGGAGATTGCAGAAAGCTTCTCCTCTGTCATACGCTCCGGACGGAGCTTGTGGTTTGCCATAGCGGCAGCCTTTTTCAGGATACCGAAAGCGTGTGTGATCTCGCGGGGCATGGTTTCAATGCCCACACCGATCAGAAAGTTCTCGTGGCTGCGTTCTGTCTGTGCTGCCCAGTACTTATCGGCGGGCACCTTTACTTCGCCCATCGAATCGTGTTCAATGCGATACTCCATGTTCATCTCTCCTATTTTGAAATTTTGATGATGGTGATTGTGTCTGTTTCTGCTGTACGGCAGAAACGCTTTTGTGTCCGGCAAAAAGACTGTACTGCCCTCGGCTGCAGTCCGTCAGTTCGGGCTGCTTGTCCGCAGTCTTTCTGCGGTTCCACAGCCGGATCCCCGTGCCGATGCAATGCACCCTTTCACGGAAACATACTTTTATGACAGAACAGCCTTTCTTCGCTGTCGGAACCGCTGAAAGCGGCTCCTGATCCCGTCCTGTCCGAACGTCATTTTCACGGCGGCACGGCACAAAAAAATCTGCTGTACAACACGGCACAGCACCGCCATAGCGAAACTGTCTGTGACAGTTCCCGACAGAAAAATCAAGGATTCTCCCCGAAAGCCGTCGCTTTTCCAGAGAAAAACTACATGATGTACTATCTATGATATTATAACATATTCCGCCTGATTTTTCAAGGGACAATCGCAAATTTTGTATGAACAAGCGGCATAACAGCCTCCGGTGTCGATTCCCGAATGGTAAAATTTCTGTCACACGACACCATTCGGGAAATTTCATGTCATTTTGCATTATACCATTTCTTTGTGAAAAAATCAACAGCTTTTGAAGTGCCTCATGTTTTGCAAAGTTTTTCGCGGAAATACGCTGTTTTTTTGTCATGTCCCTTTGAAAAAACTTTGTTTCCCGAAACGAGAATGCGGTTTTTTATAGTTAGTATAAGCTAACTATAATTTTACAGAAATCGCAGCCGATTTTCCGCCGGTTTGAAAAGTTGTCCGGTTTCTTCAAAAAATCTAACGAATCCCCTTGTCTTTTCCCGAAAAGCGTGGTATAATGCAGTTGTTCCGAAAAACAGAACAACGGAGGTATACCCCTATGGAAACATTCCACAACCGGCTGCAGCAGGCGATGCAGCAAAAACACATGACACAGTCTGACTTGTGTGCCAAAACCGGCATTTCCCGTTCCACCATGAGCCAGTATTGTTCCGGCTCTTTCCGCCCGAAGGAGAGCAAGCTGCGGCTGCTGGCGAAGGCTCTCGGCGTAAAGGAAGCTTGGCTGCTGGGCTATGACAGCCCCGAAGAACCGCCTGTTTCGTGGGAGGACTATCCCAATCTTCGCCCGATTCAGCTGAAACGTTTTCCGCTGCTGGGTGAGATCGCCTGCGGCGAACCGATCTTTGCACAGGAAGATCGGGAGACCTTTCTGATCGCTGATGCGGAAATTGCTGCGGACTTCTGTCTGCTGGCACGGGGCGACAGCATGATCGGGGCACGGATCTACGACGGCGATGCGGTGTTTATCCGCAGCCAGCCCATGGTGGAAAACGGCGAGATCGCGGCTGTAATCATTGACGACGAAGCCACGCTGAAACGGGTCTACTACGACAGAGAGCACGCACGCTTACAGCTGGTACCGGAAAATCCGGCATACTCTCCGCTGGTCTATGTGGGAGAAGAACTGGACAATATCCGCATACTGGGAAAAGCAGTCGGATTCATGAGTATTTTCTAAGGCAATACCGTGCAAAGTTCGCCTGACGGCTTTGTGCAGTATCACCCGAAAGCAAAAACCGGCAGACAGTTGGGAAAACTGTCTGCCGGTTTGTTTTGAAATCGCTAGGGGGTGTTGACACTATAATGATATGCGAATTTTGTGAGGTGATTTTTCTCCGTTCTAGGCAAAAATTCGCAGGCGTGCTTTCGCACGGCAAGGATTTTTAACGACGAACGGGGAAAAATCACCCCAAAAGACACGTGTCAGGCTTAGTGTCAACACACCCTAGATCACAGAAGCGGGCTGATCGTCCGCAGGATCGCCTGCCAGAGCAGACTGTGCCGGCGACTCTTGCAGTCCTGAAGCGTCACACGGCGGCTTTTCTCAATGGTCACAACGCAGTCCAGCTTCATCTTCTGCAACGCACTGCATTCCACCAGCATCGCCGCACACTCCATGTGCAGGTACAAACTGCGATAGTCCATGTTGATCGTTCCTACAATGCCGATCCTGTCATCTACCAGATAGCTTTTGGCATGGATAAATCCCGGCGTATACTCATAGATCCGCACCCCTGCCCGAATCAGCGGCTCATAATAGGAACGGGTGAGAGAATACACCACACGCTTATCCGGAATTCCCGGTGTCACAAGCCGCACATCGACCCCGCGTTGTGCCGCCATGCAAAGGGCGTGCTGCATTTCGTCATCGATCGCCAGATACGGCGTGAAGATATACACATACTCTTTCGCCTGATACAGCAGATCCAGATAAATATCCTGTGCCAGCGTTTCATTTTCAAAGGGCGAGTTGCAGTAGGGCTGCACATAGCCGTCTGTGGGAAACGGTTCCGGGTGATACCGGTGTGGCAGGTACTTCTTGCAGTTGTCATTGGTGTTGTAGAATGCATTCCAAAGCTCCAGACACATCAGCGTAAGGCTGTACACGCCCTCGCCATAGAGCCGCAGTCCGGTGTCTTTCCAGTGCCCGAACCGCTGTTTCTGGTTGATATACTCATCTGCCAGATTGAAGCCGCCGGTATAGGCAATATAGCCGTCAATGACAGTGATCTTCCGGTGGTTCCGGTTGTTCATCACCGCGGAAAGTGCCGGTCGGAACGGGTTGAACGTCAGCACATGGATTCCCGCCGCCGCAAGTTCTTTCCGGAAATTCTTCGGCAGACAGCCCACGCTCCCCAGATCGTCATAGGCGAAGCGGACTTCCACGCCGGCGGCTGCCTTTTCTTTCAGAATGGCTTTGATCGAATCCCACATGACTCCCTCTGTCACGATAAAATATTCCATAAAGATATAATGTCTGGCTTTCCGGAGATCCTCCAGCAGTCGAGGGAACGCTTCATCTGCCAAAGAAAAATATTCCACCTTGGTATTCTGGTACATGGGAAAACCGCTGCTTTCCAGATAGAAACTGGTTTCCGCCATGCGTACCGGAAGTGCCGCCGCAGAACAACCTACAGAGGGACGAATCCCGATCACCCGCCTGCCGTGGTGCAGCTGCCGGCGAATCCGCCGCGAGGGACGCTTGTCCCCGAACAGCAAATACATCATTCCGCCCAACAGCGGGAACGTACCGATAAACAGCATCCAGAGAATTTTATAAGAGGGATTTCCGGACTTATTGATGATATACAATTCAATCGCCAGACTCAGTCCGACAAATGTAATATTGATCCACGTTGCATACTGTGTCAGCCGCAGAAACAAGATCACAAACCACACCAGCTGCAAGACAATCAGGAATCCGATAATTACCACTCGGCTGGTCAACATGCTGATCAGTTTTTTCAGCTTTCGCCGCACAACATCACGCTCCTTTCCGGAATTGCTTCGGGCAACACTGCACAGGCTTTATGCGGTGTTGCCTTTATTTCTTTTAGTATAGCAGATTTTTCAGAAAAAAGCAAGGCGTTTTGCTGATATAAGAAAACATATTGTGCAGAGAAACTCGTTGACTTCCGGTGGGAATGGTGATACAATAGGGAACAGAAATTTATATGCAGTTTCTCTGATTATGCTATTCTAAAAAATTTGGCAGCATCAAAAAATGCAGAAATAAAAAACGAGGTGAAGCAACATGGATACAGATGAATTTATTTGCAGGGAATGTGATGGGGATTTATCTGATTTTGCAGAAAGAGATGCAAAATATGCAAGCTATACACAGGAAGATTTCGATGCAGAATTCGAAAAATTTAAAAAAGAATTTGCAGAAAAGCACAAAAGCGATTCACGAAAATGATGAAAGCACCTCATTTTGAATTTCCAAAAGTTAGACCAAAAAATCTAACAATTAGGAGCAGTTCAAAATGAGGTGCTTTTTTCATATCTGAATGGTAATTCTACGTTTTCCTTTACTCAGCATAGCCGTCGGGGTGATGCTGGTGCCAGTTCCATGCACTGGCAATGATTTCTTCCAGACTGTCATGTACCGGTTTCCAGCCCAGCACAGCCTTTGCCTTTTCGCTGGAAGCCACCAGCCGTGCAGGATCGCCGGCACGCCGCGGGGTTTCCACTGCGGGAATCGGGTGCCCTGTCACCTTGCGGGCAGTTTCGATCACTTCCCGCACAGAATAGCCTACGCCGTTGCCCAGATTGAAAATGCTGCTCTCGCCACCATTTTGCAGATACTGCACCGCCAGAATGTGTGCCTGTGCCAGATCGGTCACATGGATATAGTCCCGAATGCAGGTGCCGTCCGGCGTGTCATAGTCTGTGCCGTAAATGGAGATCGCTTCCCGCTTGCCGTTGGGCACCTGTAAAATCAACGGGATCAGGTGGCTTTCCGGATTATGTGCCTCGCCGATGGTGCCGCTGGCATCTGCTCCGCAGGCGTTGAAATACCGCAGGGAAACATACCGCAGTCCATGTGCGTTTGCCGTCCAGTGGAACATCTTTTCCATTGCCAGCTTGGTTTCTCCGTAAGGGTTTGTCGGCAGTGTCCGGTCGGTTTCCAGAATCGGAATGTGCTCCGGTTCGCCATAGGTTGCCGCGGTGGAGGAAAAGACGATCTTGTCCACGTGATTTTTGACCATTGCCTCCAGCAGCACCCGTGTGCCGCAAAGGTTGTTGTCATAATATTTCAGCGGATTTGTGACGCTCTCTCCCACCAGCGAGTATGCCGCAAAGTGAATGACTGCATCGATCTGTTCCTGCTGAAACAGATTATCCAGAAACGCAAAGTCGTGCAGGTCGCCCTGATAGAACTTTGCCCCTGCCGGAATGGCTTCGCGGTGCCCTGTCACCAGATTGTCCGCCACGATCACATCTTCTCCGGCACGCACCAGTTCCAGTGCCGTATGGGAACCGATATAGCCGGCTCCGCCCAATACTAAAATACGCATTGCAATTGCTCCTTTCCAAAAGCTTAAACTCTGACACCGCCCAGCGGACGGACAGAAAGCTTGTGACAGCTGCCCTTTCCGAACAGCTGGTTCATACACTGACAATATGCCTCGGCTTCTTCCACCGGCACAAATGCCTGAATAGTTCCGGCAAAGCCGCCGCCGTGTACCCGCACAGCACCCTTTTCACCAAGGAACTGTTTGCTGTACCAGATGCCCAGCGGAATCGCCTGTTCTGTGGGTTTCTGGCAGGAAAACAGATTTTGCAGCAGTTCCGCAGAAGAAGTGCCGGACTCCCGCACCAGTGCAAAGAATGCGGACAGATCGCCGTCTTCCAGTGCCTTTGCCTCCGCAGTTGCCCGTTCGCTCTCTGCAAAGAAATGTGCCGCACGGAGAATGGCACGGTCGGAACAGGTCTTTCGCAGCCGCGGAATGGCTTTCCGGAACTGCTCTGCGGAAACCTCCCGCAGGACAGACTTTCCGAAATAAGCGGCAACCTGCTTCATCTCCGTCGGAACCGCCACATAATCCGGTGTCAGATCGGCGTGGCTGCCCTTGGTGTCTGTGATGCACAGGCAGTATCCTGCTTGTGCAAAGTCAAAGGTGTGCTTCTGTATCATTGGCTTTTCAGTGTCCGCAAAATCGATCCAGACGAAACCGCCTACGGAACTGACCATTTGATCCATCAAGCCGCTTTGCTTGCCGAAATATACATTTTCCGCATACTGTCCGATCTTGGCAATTTTCACTGCACCGGCTTTTCCGCCGTTGTCATGCTGGTCGATGATCGTTCCCACCAGCACCTCAAACGCTGCCGAGGAGGACAGCCCGCTGCCGCTGAGCACCTCCGAAGTGGAGTAAGCGTCCCAGCCGCTGAGGGATACACCCATATCTGCAAATTTCGCAGCAATCCCCCGAATCAATGCCGTGGAAGTGCCTTCCTCCTCCGGCTTCTTTGACAAATCGGAAAGCTGCACCTGAATCTGGGAATAGCCCATAGACTTCAGCCGGATCACGTCCTCCTGATGAAAACCGACAACGGCGATCACGTCCAGATTCACCGCCGCCGCCAGCACGCAGCCGTGCTGGTGATCGGTATGGTTGCCGCCGACTTCGGTACGTCCGGGAGCCGAGAAAATGCCGACTTGTTTCCGCTGGGGATACAGCTTCGCAAATTCGTCCAGTGCCGCCGCGTACCGTTTCTTCTGGTGCACCAGCATGTCTGCATCGTCACCATACAACTGTTTCAGCTTCTTGTCCAGCTTTCCCGCTTTCAGTGTTTGTTTCCATTCTGCAACTGTCATCATCGTTCGCATATCCTCTCATTTTATTTTTCCCGTACTGTGCGGAATTTCCTCAAACTTCTGTAAAGTGCATGGATACCGGCGTATAATCGCCCCATGCCTTCGGCAGCAGCACGCCGCCTGCCATGAGTGCCGCACCGGTGTAGACTTGTTCCGTGCCGTCCAGCCGGTACTGCTTTTCTGCACACAGTCCCCGCAGCTTCACCTGATGCCGCAGAGTGTTGGCTTCGGCGTGGAAGATCATGCCCTGCACCAGTATCTCGCTGCCGTCCTGTGCCGCAAATGCCCAGATCGCTTCTGCATCGGTCATGGGGTTGGTCAGACGGTAGTACCTGCCGTTGTGGATCAGCGGGCCATAAGCCTTGAACTGCTGAATTTGCTCTGTCACAGCCTGCTTTTCCGCATCAGACAGCAGATTCAAGTCCAGTTCATAGCCGAAGCTGCCTGCCATAGCCGTCACCGCACGAGTTTCAAACGGTGTGATGCGACCGGTCTGGTGGTTCGGCACGGTGGAAACGTGAGATCCCACTGCGGAAACGGGATAGAAGAACGATGTGCCGTACTGGATCTTTGTCCGTTCGCGGGCATCGGTATCGTCACTGCACCAGATCTGCGGGCAGTAGTACAGCATGCCGGCATCAAATCTGCCGCCGCCGCCGCTGCAACCCTCAAAGAGTACTTCCGGAAACGCCGCCGTCAGCCGTTCCAGCAGGGCGTACAAGCCCAGCACATAGCGGTGAGGCATCTCTCCCTGCCGGTCTGCGGGCAGAGTCTGGGTGTACCAGTCACTGATGCTGCGGTTCATGTCCCACTTGACATAGGAAATGTCTGCACTGTGCAGCACTTCGCTCATGACACGGAACAGGTACTCCTGTACTTCCGGATTGGTCATATCCAGCACCAGCTGATACCGTCCCCGCATCGGCGAACGCTCCGGAATCCGAATCGCCCAGTCCGGATGTGCCCGATAGAGGTCGCTGTCCTCGGAGATCATCTCCGGCTCGAACCAGATGCCGAACCGCATGCCCATCGCCTTGATCTTTTCCACCAGATCGTACAGTCCGCCGGAGAGTTTTTTCTCATTGACAAACCAGTCCCCCAGACTGGAACAGTCGTCGTCCCGCTTGCCGAACCAGCCGTCGTCCAGCACCAGCATATCCACGCCGAGGCGTGCAGCTTCCTCGGCAATGTGCAGGATCTTTTCCGTATCGAAGCCGAAATAGGTGGCTTCCCAGTTGTTGATCAGCACAGGACGTTCTGCCAGCTGATACTTGCCGCGGCAGATGTGTTCCCGAATTGCCCGATGAAACTGGTGGGACAAAGTTTCCAGTCCGGTGCTGCTATAGGACAGCAGCACTTCCGGTGTGGCAAAACACGCCCCTGCTCCCAGCTCCCAGCGGAACAGGTCAGGGTGGATTCCCATGACTACACGCACCTGCCCCAGCTGGTCGCACTCGATCTTGGTCTGGTGGCTGCCGCTGTAAACCAGAGCCGCCCCCACGCAGGCACCGGAGGTTTCCGTGCAGTCCGGTGTACAGAGCAGCACGGTGGGATTCTGGTGATGGCTGGACGTACCGCGGGTGCTGGAACTCTCCTGAATGCCGTGAAGCAGCGGACGGCGTTCTGCCTGCCGTTCCATGGCGTGTCTGCCGTAGAAGTGTATCCACTCCCAGCTGCCCTGTCCCATGTCCAGACAAAGGCTTGCTGCCCTGGTCAGTGTCACCGGTGCTTCGCCCAGATTGCGGATCTCTGCACAACGTGTCACAACGTCCAGTTCCGGCAGCACGCCGTATTTCAAAGTCACTTCCACCGCAGAAGCCATATCCCGCAGAACCACTTCCAATGTTTCCGCTTCGTCCTCTCCGGCATACAACGCCGGCAGACCGGCAATGGCATACTTGCCCTGTTTCACCGTGTGGCTGTAGTACCGCAGATCCAGTGCACAGCTGCCGTCAGCGTGTACCGCTTCCACTGCCGGCACCCGAAAATCGCCTATGCCTGCTCCGGCATATTCCAGCGGCAGGGTGTCCAGCGAATAGGTGCGGTCATTTCCGGCATCATGGGGATTTCCGGAAAAACCTACGTCCGGATAGTCCTGCAAATAGGACATGTCACAGCCAGTCTTTGCACCGTACCAGAGATGCCGCAGGACCCCGTAGGTGTCCGCCTGCATCTGGTACATGGTATGCTTTGTTTCCAGTGTAAAAATTCGCTTTTCTGTATTGATCTTGATTGCCATATCCAACACTCCTTCAGGATACAAAAAACCGTATGACATTGCAGTTCCATTCTTCGAATCGTGTCACATCATACGGTTTTCTATCTATTCTCTATTCTACTAAATTTATGAAAAACTTGCTTTTTTAACCCTTTACTGCACCATTGGCAATGCCGCCGATGATCTGCTTCTGACAGAAGATGTAGAAGATCAGGATCGGGATCAGTGCCAGCAGGTAAGAAGCAAATGCCAGATTGTAGTTCGTGCCAAACTGGGTCTGGAAGTTCAGCTGTGCCAGCGGCAGGGTGGTGTCTTCGCTGCTGGACATGATCACCAGCGGTGTCATGACATCGTTCCATGTACCCAGAGCCGTCAGAACTGCCACGGTAGCATGCATCGGCTTCATCATGGGGAAAATGATCGTCCAGTAGGTTTTCCATGTGGAAGCACCGTCAATGTTTGCAGCTTCTTCCATTGCCAGCGGAACGTTTTTCAGATAGCCGCTGTACAGCATGACGTTCATAGGCATATAGAATACCAAGTACAGAATGATAACGCCCAGACGGTTGTCCAGTCCCATAATAGCGGTCTGCTTAACCAGCGGCATCATCAGAATGGCGAAAGGAACGAACATACCGCTGACGATGTAAAAGTAGATCAGCTTATAGCCCTTTTTCCGTGCCATGTTTCTGCCAATGGCATAGCCTGCCATGGAGTGAAGCAATACTGCCAGCACAATGGTCACTGCGGTGATCAGAAAGCTGTTGCCCAGCGAATGCCAGAAGTTTGTCACACGCATTGCCTCGGAGAAGTTGCTGAAATTCCATGTGCTGGGGAACGAGAGTGCTCCGGCAATGTCATTTGTCATTTCGGTAGGGCTCTTGAATGCGATCATGACGGTCATATACAACGGGAACAATACCGTCAGGCAGCCCAGAAACAGCAGTACGGTCAGAAGCACATTAGTACCGCCGATTTTATGTGTCTTTTTCATAGCTGTTCCTCCTTCTTACCGGTAATCTTCATCTGAATGATCGAGAATGCCACAATAACAATAAAGAATACTACGGCGTTTGCACTCTGAAATCCGAACTGTCCGCCGTCCATACCGTTTTTGTAGATCAAGTAGGAAATGGACTCGGTACTCTGTGCAGGACCGCCCTTGGTCAAAGACATGATCTGGTCGAATACCATCATCATGTTCTTGGTGCTGAGAATCAGGTTAATGGAAACGAACGGCAGCAGCATCGGGAAAGTCAGCTTCCAGAACTTCTGCCACGGGTTTGCACCGTCGATCATACCGGCTTCGTAGATGTCCGCCGGAACGGTCTGCAAACCGGAAATGTAGATGATCGTATTCATTGCGACTGCCTGCCATACGCCGACAACCAGCACGCCGATCCACGCGTATCTCTCACTGGCAAGAATACTGTTTTCCAGAAAGCCGATGTGCATTGCCTTGCCCACAGCCGGAATGATGTAGGTAAAGATAAAGCTGAAAATATAACCGACGATCAGTCCGCCCAGAATATTCGGGACAAAGTACACGCCGCGGAGCAGGCTCTTGCAACGGATCCTGCTGTTCAGCCCCATTGCCAGCAACAGGCTCAGACAGTTAATGAGAATGGTTCCAACAATCGCATACTTGAATGTGAACAGGTAGGAGTGCAGGACACGTTCATCAGAAAACAGGTCGATATAATTTCGCAGTCCCACGAAATCAAAGGTACCATAGCCGCGGTAGTTGGTGAAGCTGTAAATTGCACCGGTAATCAGCGGCAGGGTGTTAAACAGGAAGAACAGAATGACAATCGGAATGGTCATTGCCAGATAGGTTCGATTGTTGCTGCTCAATGCTTTTCTTTTGCTCATGATGCATTCTCCTCCTCATATTTTTGTACTTTCGCGATCAGGTCGCGATTATACCGTTTCCATTCCTTATCGAAACGCTTCAGGAACTTGGCGGTGGAGTCACTGCTGTCGTCCATGAGATAAGTCTGTACCATTGCGTCCACGCTCATCTCACTGGGATAGTGGTGGTCGTGGAAGTCGGACATTCTGCCCTCATCGATATAGGAACGCATACCGTCCAGCATCGACGGCAGGGTGAAGTCGCCGTCCTTACAGGGCACTGCGTTCTGGTTGTCCAGATAGATCTGAATGGTTTCATCGTCATACAAGAACTTCAGTACTTCATAAACGGCATCTTTGTGCTTGGTTTCTTTCATCACGCAGAACTGCAGGTCAACACCGGAGTTCAGCACGTTATCTGCTTCGTCCTCATTTGCAGGGAATACAAACGAGTCAATGTTCATATCCGGATTTACCGACTGAATTTGCGGCACCGCATAGCTGCCGATGGGATACATTGCCGATTCGCCCCGTGCAAAAGCAGTGCAGGCATCATTATAGCTGTACGCATATGGATTCGGTTCTGCGTAATCCAGCAGTACCTTGTCCTTTTCGGCAACTTCCTGATATGCGTCCGTAAAGGTCGTCTTTCCGGCGTTGACATCGCTGCAGGTGGACGGAGAGGACAAGCCTACTGCCAGTGCATTCCACGGTGCCATACAAGTCCATGTGTCCTTATATCCCAGATACAGCGGGTACACATCGGAGGTGTTCTGAATGGTTTCACACAGGTCGGTGAATTCGCTCCATGTGGCAGGGATCTCCCAGCCGTTCTCCTCGAACATATCCTTGTTGTACAGGATTCCGGCACAGTTTGCCACATAAGGCAGTCCGTATACCCCGTCTTTCGGAATGAACTCCAGTTCATCTACAATGTCCAGATATGCCGGTTTGATGCCTGACACGCCCTCAAAATCGGAAACGTCCAGAAACATATCTGCGTCCAGAAAGTTGGAGTAGTTGATGTCGCCGCCGATACCGATAATGTCCGGATAATCCCCGCGGATAAACCGTGTTTTCAGCACAGTCATGGCTTCATTGGGCGATTCAATGGTCAGATGAATATCATCATGGGTCGCATTAAAGCGTTCCTCCATTTCCTCGAAAGCCGCAACAGCTTCCGGTTTATACTGTACCATTGTCACTTCCGTTTTCCCGTCATTTTTCGATGTACCTGCACAGCCGGACAGCGGCAGTGTGGACAACACGGCACCTGCCAAAATCAGGCTGCTGACTACATGCTTTCTTCTCATGTGATCTTCCTCCTTTTCAGGTAAAACCCTGTGTTTTTTGCTGCTTTTATTATAACATACCAATATGCAACCGGTAAATACCACAAATCAACTTGTTTCATACCATTTTGCCGCTTTTCTTGCAAATATCAAAAAACAGGTTGCATTTTGGTATATTTCGTGCTATAATGAGTACCATATGAACAACAAAAAACATAAATGGTACAAGTTCAGATGAAATTTATGACAAGAGGTAATATTATGCAGAATTGGATCTTTTCGATTTTTCCCAATCAGAACTTTGTAGACCTCGGCTTGTTCCAGTTCGGGTGGGAACGCTGTGCACCGGCACACTCTTTCGGACCGGCTGCAAGAAACCACTATCTGTTTCACTATATCCTGTCTGGCACCGGCACACTGATGGCAGACGACAGCAAGGGTGTCACCCAGACCTACTCGATCAAAAGCATGCAGGGGTTCATGATCTTCCCCAATCAGATCACCACTTATGTTGCCGACAGGCAGCTGCCATGGGAATACGTCTGGCTGGAATTCGACGGTCTCCGTGTGAAGTCCCTGCTGGACACCATCGGGCTTTCGCTGGACAAACCGGTCTATCATGCCAGAAACAAAAACCTGCGGGAGGACATGGCAAACGAAATGCTGTACATCTCCCGCCACAAAGATGAGTCGCCCTTTCATCTGATCGGGCATCTCTATCTGTTTCTGGATTATCTTCTGCGTTCTGCGGCAGATGAACAACTGGAACACGGCAGCAAACTGCGGGAATTCTACATTCACGAGGCACTGACCTACATTGAACACAACTTTCAAAATGAGATCACGATTGAAGATATTGCCGGTGTCTGTGGACTGAACCGCACTTATTTCGGCAAAATTTTCAAGGAAGCACTGGGGAAAACGCCACAGGAATTCCTGCTGAATTACCGCATGCTCAAAGCGGCGGAACTGCTGAAGCTGACCAGCCTTTCTATCGGGGATATTGGGCTGGCAGTGGGGTATGCCAACCAGATGCACTTTTCCAGAGCATTCAAGAACAACTACGGCATTTCCCCCAGAGAATGGCGGTATCAGAATCATGTCAACAACGCTGCCGGCAGTGACGAAGAACATACACAATAAAAATAGGTGTAACCTTTTCTAAAAAAGATTACACCTATTTTAATTTCCAAATTTTACACTCTTAGGCTTCGTCGTCCAGAACCGGAATGCGGGACAGGATCTCCACGCCTTCCTTTGCCAGCTTCTGCTTGAATGCCTCTGCGGTCTTCTGGTCGCAGCCGCTGATCATGCAGCCGTTTTCTCTGGTGTTCAGCAGCTTTACACCAACTTCGTCTGCGATCTTGGCAAATACACCGCCGCCGCAGGGAGAAGTCCGATAGCAGCGTGCTGCAAAGAAGTCGTCGATGGGAGCCACGAAATCTGCTCCTTCTTCTGCCGGTTCCCAGCTCTGGGATTCTACTGTATCGGTCTGCTTTACCTCGTCGATCAGGTCACCCAGTACGGCACTGGCAGTCGGCAGCTTGCCGGCACCACGGCCATAGAACATGGTCTTGTCCACACCGTCGCCCCATACCATGACAGCGTTGAACACGCCGTTGACGTGGGAGATCAGGCTCTCGTTCATGACAACCATAGGCATCACTGTGGGCAGGATCTTTCCGCTTTCCAGACGCTTTACCGCACCGATCAGCTTCACTGCACCGCCGAAATCCTGTGCCAGCTGCACGTCTTCCAGTGTGATGTTGCGAATACCCTTGGTGTATACCTGTTCCGGATATACGTGCTTACCGAATACCAGCGAGGACAAAATGCAGATCTTCCGGCAGGCATCGCCGCCGTCAATGTCCGCGGAGGGGTCACGCTCTGCATAGCCCAGCTTCTGTGCCAGTGCCAGTGCATCATCAAAACGCATCTTGTCGCAGAACATCTTCTCCAGAATGAAGTTGGTGGTACCGTTCAGAATGCCGGCAACTGCGGAGATGTCGTTGGCAGCCAGACAGGTGTGCAGCGGACGAATGATCGGGATCGCACCGCCGACGCTGGCTTCGAAGAAGAAGTTCACGTGATGTGCCTTTGCCACCTGCAGCAGAATGTCGCCTTTTTCAGCAACCAGCTGCTTGTTGGAAGTGGCAACGCTCTTGCCGGCTTCCAGACAACGGCGAACGAAGTCAAACGCCGGATTGACACCGCCCATGCACTCTGCCACGTAGCCGACCTCCGGATCGTCGAGAATCACCTGAATGTCGTGTACCACGCGGTCACCGTACGGATCGTCCGGAAATTCCCGCAGATCCAGAATATATCCTACTTCCAGCTCTGTGCCGGTATTTTTTTCGATTTTCTTCTGATTGCGGTAGAACAGTTCCACAACACCGGAACCGACTACGCCATAACCCAATACTGCAATTTTCTTCATTACTTTACTTCCTCCAAGTTTCAGCAGACTTTGAGAATCCGCCGTTTATTCGCCGGACAGGAGCCGCACTTCTACAACGCCCTGCAGGGCAGAGATCTTGTGCGTAATGTCAATGGGATTTGCCATACCCTCGCCCATTTTCAGGGACAGAGAAACCTGTGCCACGCCGTCCACCGGAATGTTCTGGTTGACAGTCAGGATATTGGCACGCATGCTATATAATGTAGTCAGCACATTGGAAAGCACGCCTGCCTCGTCCCGCAGCGTTACCGAAAAGTTGACGATCTGCTGTGTCATCTTGTCATCATAGGCAAACACACAATCCCGATATTTATAAAAGGCACTGCGTGAGATCCCCATACGTTTGCACGCTGAGGAAAAGCTGCGTTCGGTCTTGTCGGCGACCAGCTTTTTGACTTCCAGCACCTTTCCGAAAATTTCCGGAAGCACTGCGGTATCTACTACAATATATCGTGTCCGTTTGTCCATGTTCCTGTCTGCACAGTATCGAAAGCATGCTTCTGTGACAAAGCCTGCCCTCCGGCTGCGTTTCTCCTCCTCTTTCCGCAAAATGCAGGACCCTTTGCCGATCCCGCAGCAAACAGTCCGTGTACAAAAAACAATTGTACTTATATTAACTATATAACTATACCATGATTTCACCTGTTTGTCAAGGGCAATCTACTGTTTTTTCTGCGAAAACAGAATTTTTTTCCTTTTTGATGTATCCGCCGCCTGTGCCGGCACCCCACAGAATCCCGAATATGATTCTTTCAAAAAAAGCCGTTTTTTTCTTTTTTTTGATAGGAAAAAAGATTTTTTCATTTTGAAATCAAGGCAATTGCAGAATCGGCGGAAAAGCACTTGACAAAGTCAGAAAATTCGAGTATGATAATATTGTCAACGGAACACAGAGGGATTTCACCTCATGCGTTTCCGGCAAATGATTGTGACAAGGAGAGCCGACTTGAAGAACAGACAGCAGCAGGACGAACAGCATATGCCCCAGAAAGAGGGGGATATTTGCCGACAGATGCCGATGCAGAGTTCTCAAAGCGGTTCGAAGATGATACGTGAAACAAAGGCGTTTCCATGATGAAACCGGTACAAACAGACTGAAGCTTGTACAGAAAACGGTGAACCATGAAAATGCTTTTTATTTTTAGGAGGTAATTATCATGTCCAAAAATGTTGCTGAGTACTTTGCATGCGACGTCTTCAATGACGAAGTCATGAAGGCAAGACTCCCGAAGCCGGTTTATAAGGCAATGACCAAGACCCGCAAAATGGGGACTCCGCTGGATCCCACCTATGCAGATGTGGTTGCAAATGCCATTAAGGACTGGGCGATCGAGCACGGTGCCACACATTACACCCACTGGTTCCAGCCGATGACCGGTTCTACTGCTGAAAAGCACGATTCCTTTATCAGCCCCACTGACAACGGCATGGTAATTATGAACTTCTCCGGCAAGGAACTGGTCAAGGGCGAACCGGACGCTTCTTCTTTCCCGTCCGGCGGTTTGCGTGAAACCTGCTCTGCAAGAGGCTATACCGCATGGGATCCGACTTCTTACTGCTTCGTCAAGGAAGGCTCTCTGTATATCCCGACCGTATTCGTTTCCTACACCGGTGAAGCACTGGACAAGAAAACACCGCTGCTGCGTTCCATGGACGCTCTGAGCCAGCAGGCAGTCCGCATTCTGCGTCTGTTCGGCAACACCACCGCAACCAAGGTCACCTCTACTGTAGGTCCGGAACAGGAATACTTCCTGATCGACAAGAAGATGTACGATCAGCGTGAAGACCTGATTATGACCGGTCGTACCCTGTTCGGTGCAATGCCGCCGAAGGGACAGGAACTGGACGACCAGTATTTCGCAAACCTGAAGCCCCGCGTTGCTGCTTACATGGCTGATCTGGACGAGGCTCTGTGGAAGGTTGGCGTATTCGCTACCACCAAGCACAACGAAGTTGCTCCGGCACAGCACGAAATGGCTCCGGTATTCTCTACCACCAACATTTCCACTGACCAGAACGAACTGGCAATGGAAGTTATGGAAAAGGTTGCCCTGAAACACGGTCTGGTCTGCCTGCTGCACGAAAAGCCGTTCGCAGGTGTCAACGGTTCCGGTAAGCACAACAACTGGTCTATGGCAACCAACGACGGACAGAACCTGCTGGATCCGGGCTGCACACCGATGGAGAACATGCAGTTCCTCACCTTCCTGTGTGCAATCATCAAGGGTATTGATGAATATGCAGATCTGCTCCGCATCAGTGCTTCCTCTGCCGGCAACGACCACCGTCTGGGTGCAAATGAGGCTCCGCCGGCAATCATCTCCATTTTCATGGGCGAAGAATTACAGGGCGTTCTGGATGCACTGGAAGCAGGCACTTCCTACAAGAGCGAATCCAAGGTATTCGAGATCGGCGTAGACGCTCTGCCGGACTTCCCGAAGGATTCCACCGACCGGAACCGGACTTCTCCGTTCGCTTTCACCGGCAACCGTTTCGAATTCCGTATGGTTGGTTCTTCCGACAACATCGGCTGCCCGAACTCTCTGCTGAATGCCATTGTTGCCGGCGAACTCTCTGACATCGCCGACAAGATGGAAAGCGTTCCGGCTGACAAGTTCGATGACGAACTGAAATCACTGCTGGTTTCCATTATCAAGGAACACAAGCGTATCATCTTCAACGGCAACGGCTATTCCGACGAATGGGTCGCTGAAGCAGAAAAGCGTGGTCTGCCGAACTTCAGATCCACTGTTGACTGCGTTCCGCACTATGCAGATGCCAAGAATGTTGCTCTGCTCCAGAAATTCGGCGTACTGTCCGAAAAGGAAATCAAGGCTCGTATGGAAGTCCTGCTGGAAAACTATGCAAAGACCATCAATATTGAAGCCCTGACCATGATCGACATGACAAAGAAGAAGTATATCCCGACCTGCATTGCCTACACCAAGGAACTGTGCGATGCTGCCGCAGTGAAGCAGTCGCTGGACATCTGCTCCTGCGTCGAAAAGGAACTGGCAGAAAAGGTCAGCAGCCTGACAAAGGCAGCTTATGAAGCTACCAAAAAGCTGGAGACTGCTGTAGCTGCTGCTGCCGCAAAGGACGACTGCGTACTGTCTATGGCAAAGTCCTATCGGGAAGATGTCATTCCGGTAATGGACGATCTGCGTGCCGCTGTGGACGCTCTGGAAGTTATCACACCTTCTGAAAAGTGGCCGGTACCGGCATACAGCGACATCATCTTCAATGTCTGATCGCTCAAATCTAAGGCAATACCGCACAAAAAAGCGTCTGGCGACTTTGTACGGTATTGCCCTAAAGTAATTACTGCAAAGAGTGGTTTACCTCCCATTCTTTGAGAAACCGCCTGTATTCCCATTTGCGGAATACAGGCGGTTTTTTGCGTTTTACCCTTGACAATTCCACTGCACTGTGCTATACTAATATTGCAAACTGTTGCACGACATATACAACAGTTAAAACAGTCATAGCAAGGGAGTTGCATTTTCCATGAAATCACATCACATCAAGTTTCAAAAAATTCTCGCCGTGCTTCTGGCGATTCTGGCACTGGTGGGCGGACTGTTCGGGCTTTGCCGTGCAGTCGCCTCTGCACGTGCCTATGATATTGCACCGCTGACTGACGAACGGCTGGCAGAACTGGATCTGACCGGCATCACTCACCTGATGATCGTGGCACACCCCGACGACGAAACCCTCTGGGGCGGTGCTCACATTGCAGACGGCGGGTATCTGGTGGTGTGCATTACCAACGGATATAACGCCACCCGTTCCGCAGAGTTTCAGGCAGTCATGCAGGCTTCGAACAATGTAGGGCTGATCTTGTCCTATCCGGACAAAGTCGCCGGCAAGCGGGACGACTGGACACATGTTCGTTCCCAGATACAGACAGACCTCGAAAAAGTTATGACCTATCAGCCGTGGGAGGACATCGTCACCCATAATGCCAAGGGCGAATACGGACACATTCACCACAAGATGACACACCAGATCGTCACCGCCCTGTACGATGCCAACCAATTGCAGGAGCCACTGTACGTCTTTGGAAAGTACTACCGTGCAGTAACGCTGCCTGACGTACAGGACAGCCTGACACCGATCTCCGATGACGCACTGCAACAAAAGGAAGCCCTGCTACAGCTGTACACTTCGCAGGCACATACCATTCAGAATCTGTCCCACATGAACCCCTATGAGATGTGGACACAGATTCGCGGAGGAAGCACTGATGACGACAACACGTAAAAATACACTGCTGCACTGCGGGATTCTGACAGGGATTCTGGGGGCGGTAGTGCTGCTGATCTTTCTGGTGCACCCCGGCTGTGTATACGGGGCACAGACAGACTGGAGCAACCAGCACTTTGCCATTCCGGAATACTTCCGCACCCGTTTCTATGCCACCGGCAATCTCTTTCCCAATTTCGCCATGCAGCTGGGCAGCGGACAGAATATTTTCAATTTCGCCTACTACGGGCTGTACAGTCCGGTGATTCTGCTGTCCTTTGCGTTCCCGTGGCTGTCTATGGCGACGTACCTGCAAATCTCCAACATACTGCTGACGCTGCTCAGTGCGTTTCTCTGCTATTTCTGGCTGCGGAAATGGTTTGTTCCCAATCTGTCCCTTTTTATGGCAGTGCTCTATCTGCTGGCGGCACCGGTCATCTTCCACAGTCATCACCACATCATGTTCGTGAACTACTTTCCCTTTTTATTCTGGGCATTGTTCGCCGTGCATCATGCTCTGGAGAAACGGTGCAGTCTTTCGCTGATCGCAGCATCTGCCTGCATTCTCCTCACCAGCTTCTTTTTCAGCGTAGGAGCCTTTTTCGCGATTCTTATCTACGCCGTTTTTCTCACCCTGCACCAGCACCATGTGCACCTGTTCCGACAGCTGATGCGGTCAATTGGCATCACTTGTCTGCATTTGCTTCTGGGAGCCGTTCTCGCCGCGTTTCTGCTGCTGCCGGTGGCATGGACCCTGCTACACGGCAGAGATGTTTCCGGCAGCTCTCAGAGCCTCTGGAGCCTTCTGATGCCCGGCATGCACTTGAATTATCTGACATACAGTCCCTTTTCCATTGGCATGACCTCTTTCAGCATTCTGGCGATCTGTGCCATGCTTTGCTTTCCGCAAAGGGCATACCGGTTTCTCGCCGGTGTCTTTGGCGTGATTCTGGCGTGTCCTCTGCTGCTGTACCTCATGAACGGCACGATGTATCTGGATCCCAAGGCGTATATTCCCCTGCTGCCGCTGCTGCTGTTGCTGTGCGGATTCTTCTGGAAGACCTTACAGTCCCACCAGATCGCCCTGCGTTCCACGCTGCTGCTGTTTTCCGCAGTGCTGGGTATGGGTATCCTGTCCCAGACCGGAACCGATGCAGAGCGAATTGCAGTGATTCTGGACGGGCTTTCGATGCTGGCGGCATTCCTGTTCTATTTCCGCCGGCAGAATGCCAAGCCTTCCGGAAACGTCTCCACAAAAATCCTGCTGATCCCTACGCTGGCATTCAGCACCGCGACCTGTCTGACAGTCAATCTCTGCGACACCTACATGTCCAAGGAAGATGTCAGCATTGTCTATTCCTCGGAGATTCAAACACTGACAGATCAGATTGCAGCAGAAGACGACGGCTTTTACCGCATTTCCAACGAGTACCACGCCGGCGACACAGTAAACCGCATCTGGGGCAGCAATTACTACCGGAGTTCCGTCTATTCCTCTGTCCACAATGCCGCATTTTCCGACTTTTATTTCCGGCAGACCCACAACGAAAACGGCATTCGGAACGCCGCCATGATCGTACAGTCCAAGAATCCGGTTTTCGGCATTCTCATGGGAGAAAAATATCTGATCAGCCAAAAGCCCATTACTCGTTACGGATTCCGGCAGATCGGACAGGAGGGAGCGTATCTGCTGTACGAGAACACACTTGCCTATCCCATCGGCTTCGCCACCTCCAACATCATGACTACCGAGGAACTGAAAGGACTTCGTTATCCCAATCAGCTGGAAGCACTGCTGGAAAATGCTGTAGTCAATGCCGCAGACCTGCCGGAGGATTCCACATTCCACGCCAAGCAGCCGGACAGCATTCATCAGATTGCCCCGTCCTATACTGCCACGGCATACAGTGACAAACAGATCACCGCCATTGGTGACAACAAGTATTATGTGCACAGCAAAACGGACTTCTCGGTAACGGTCACACTCGATGAGCCGATCGATGATCTGCTGCTGCTGAAATTCCACGTGGACAATCACCTCGGGAACGGCACCACCACCGGCGACGTGGCAATTACCATTAACGGTATCCGCAACAAGCTGACAGACCCCCAGTGGAAGTACCAGAACAATAACAACAACTTCCAGTACACGCTTTCCTCCGACAAGCCCATTCAGAAGCTGAAACTGAAATTTTCTGCCGGCGATTATGTCATTTCCAAACCGGTGATGTACACCATGGAATATCAGGTGCTGGAGGACACCTCCGCGGAAATCAGCCCGTGGCAGCTGCACCACGACACCCTCGGTGATGACACCATGGCTGGCAGCATTCAGGTGAAGCAGGACGGCTGGTTCGTGCTGGCAGTCCCCTATGACACCGGCTTTCACGTCACCGTGGACGGAAAGGAAGCCGCCTATTCCCGCACAGACACAGACTTTCTGGGATTCCCGATCACACAGGGAGAGCATCAGATCAGCATCACCTATACAGCTCCGCTGGCAAAAGCCGGCAAGTACTGCTCCGCCGCCGGAATTTGCTTGACGCTGCTGTTTTTCACCGGAAACTGTTGGCTGCGGCGGCGAAAACAAAAACAACATTCCTAAGGCAATACCGCACAAATATTTTCACACCGCATTTGCAGCACATGCTGCAAGTGCGGTGTTTTATCGGTTCATCTCCCGCTTGTCCGTCCGGTTCAGAAGATAGTCCACCGACACCTGATAAAAATCGGCAATGCGTACCAGCACTTCCGTGGGAATGTCATGCCCGCCGGACTCGTAATAGCTATAGGTTCGCTGGCTGATGAACAGCACCTTTGCCATGTCCGTCTGTGTCATGTCCATGTCCTCCCGTAAGTTCCGAATGCGAATATACTGCATAAAATATCACCCTTTCAAGAATATGGTTTTATTTTATGCTAGAACAAAACGTTCTATTGACTTTTAGAATAAAACATGCTATAATGAGATTGTTCCATTTTGAAAAAAAGGGAAACATCATCAAAAAAGGAGGATATTACAACATGAAACACAAATGGCTTGCGGGACTGCTGGTCATCGCAATGCTCGGGGCAATGGGCGGCTGTTCCGGTGCCGGAAACAGCAGTGCTTCCCAGAAGGCGGAGGAATCTTCTGCCAAGGAAAGCAGTGCCGCAGAGGAGAGCAGCGATGCGGAAGAATCCCAAAACGAGGACAGCAGTGATGCAGAAAAAAGCGACAATGCCGCTGACGAATCAAAGGTATTGTTCGAAGACAGCACCGTCCGAATCACCTACACCGGCACTGACGAAGAAAGCTGGATGGGCAAAGGGCTGAAAGTCACCATTGAGAATCTGTCCGACAAAAACATTTCCGTTCAGACCAGAGAAGCTTCCGTCAATGGTGTCATGGACGATCCGTATTTTTCCTGCGATGTGGCTTCCGGAAAAACGGCAAATGACACGATCTATTTTTCCACCAAGGACGAACTGGGAACCGTTGAACTTTCATTCCACATTTTCGACAGTGACACGTTCGATACCATTGCCGACACCGAAAAGGTCACGCTCGTTATTGATGACTGCATCACCAGCGAAAAAACAGAAGCTGACAAGATCTATGAAGTCAACGGCGTAGTCGTTTCCTATGCCGGCAAGGTGGACGACGACATCTGGGGCACGGAATTCCAATTTCTCATCGAGAACAACGGCACGGAAACATACACCGTTCGTGCGGAAAACATTTCCATTGACAATACGATGTACGACGGTTCGATGTATGCCGAAGTAGCAGCCGGCAAATATGCCAACGAAACCATGTCGTTCATCGGCGAGGAACTGCCGGCAGAAATGAATGAGTTGGAATTCAAGCTGGTCATCAGCAACAGCAGTTACGAAACCGTAGCGGAATCTGATCCGATCAAAGTTTCCATACAGTAATCAGAAAGCAGAGGTATTTTATCATGGCAAAAGGACAAAAAACGATTTACAAAAACAGTGCAGTCATTCTGCGGCTGGTTCTGGGCATTCTCTCCATTGTAATTTCCGCAGTGGTAGGATTCCAGTCCTGTGCTGCCGGCATCGGTGAAGCCATTTCCGAAGCAGAAAGTTCCAGCGGTGCTGGCGGACTGTTCACAGGATTTTTCCTGCTGGCAGCCGGCATTGTCGCAATTGCTGCCAGAAAGACCAAGGGCGGCACTATTGCATCGATCATCTTATACGCATTGGCTGCTATTTTCGCCTTTGCAAACCTGAGTGAAAACTTCGGCGATCTGGTCGTATGGGCAGTGCTTTCCGTAATTTTCGCAGTGGTACTGCTAATCACCCTGTTCCTGAAAGAAAAGGATTCTTCTGACGAAACCACAAAGGAATAATTCTTCTTTCCGCATATACAAAAAAACGCTGTGCAATTCTTCGTTGCACAGCGTTTTTCTTTTTCAAACAACATCGCACAAAACCGTCAGGCGTATTTTATGGGTGCTGCATTTTCACTTATTCTGTTTCCTGCTGCTTCCGGCGGGCTTCCAGTTCTTCCAGAGCGTCTTTGCGGGACAGGCTGATCTTGCCGTCTTTGATGTCCATGACCTTTACGATAATGGCATCGCCTACGGAAACCACGTCCTCTACCTGTTCTACCCGTTCCTTGTCCAGCTTGGAGATATGTACCAGACCGTCACGTCCCGGTGCAATTTCTACAAAGGCACCGAACGGCTTAATGGAAACGACCTTGCCCTTATAGATCGAGCCGACTTCCGGATCAATGGCAATGGTTTCGATCATCTGGTATGCCTTGCGGCAGCCTTCCATGGAAATGCCGCTGATAAATACGTGACCGTCCTCGTTGACATCAATCTTCACGCCGCACTCTGCGGACATTTTCTGGATCACCTTACCACCCTGACCGATGACATCACGGATCTTGTCAGTCGGGATCTTGATCTGGAGCATCTTCGGTGCGAATTCGCCCACGGTATCTCTCGGAGCCGGAATTGCCTTGAGCATGATCTCGTCCAGAATATACAGACGGGCTTTCCGTGTCTTTTCAAAGGCTTCGGCAATAATTGCCGGTGTCAGACCGTCTACCTTAATATCGACCTGAATGGCAGTGATACCCTTCTTGGTACCGCCAACCTTGAAATCCATATCGCCGTAGAAGTCTTCCAGTCCCTGAATATCTACCATGGTCTTGAACTCATCGCTGTTCGGCAGTGTGATCAGACCGCAGGAAATACCAGCAACCGGTGCGTGAATCGGCACGCCTGCGTCCATCAGTGCCAGTGTCGAACCGCAAATCGATGCCTGTGAGGTAGAGCCGTTGGAGGACAGCACCTCGGACACCAAACGCATGGCATACGGGAATTCTTCCACTGTGGGCAGCACCGGAATCAGAGCACGTTCTGCCAGTGCACCGTGACCGATCTCACGCCGTCCCGGGCCGCGGCTGGGCTTGGTTTCGCCTACGGAGTAGGACGGGAAATTATACTGATGCATGTAACGCTTGGAGGTTTCCTCGTCCAGACCGTCCAGCTTCTGGCTGTCGCTGACCGGTCCCAGCGTAGCAACTGTCAGCACCTGTGTCTGACCACGGGTGAACAGACCAGTACCATGTACACGGGGCAGCACGCCAACTTCCGCAGCCAGCGGACGAATCTCGTCAATGCCTCTGCCGTCCACACGCTTGCCCTCATAGAGCCATGCACGAACAATTTTCTTCTGAATCAGATACAGGATCTCATCGATCATGCCGGTTTCTTCGCCGCAGACAGCATCAAATGTTTCGTGTGCGGTATCAATGATCGGACGCAGACGGGCATCACGTTCATTTTTATCATTGGTATCCAGTGCGTGTTCTACCTGCTCATGTACCATAGCATCGATATTTTCGAACAGTTCCTGATCGACCTCGTGTGCCTCGAATGTGAACTTTTCCTTTCCGATCTTCGCCTGAATCTCGGAAATAAAGGCAACCATTTTCTTGATTTCTTCGTGGCCAGTCAGAATCGCCTGCAACATGGTATCTTCCGGCACTTCGTTCGCACCGGCTTCGATCATGACGATCTTGTCCTTGGTACCAGCAACTGTCAGGTGCAGGTCATTGTGCTGCCGCTGTTCCAGTGTGGGGTTCAGCACGATCTCACCGTCTACCAGACCAACACTGATGCCGGCGATCGGTCCGTTCCACGGAATATCGGAGATCGACAGAGCGATAGAAGTGGCGATCATGCCTACAATATCCGGTGCACAGTCCGGATCCACTGCCATAACTGTCATGACTACAGAAACGTCATTCCGCATAGACTTCGGGAACAGCGGACGAATCGGACGGTCTACCATACGGGAAGTCAGGATCGCCTTTTCAGAGGGCTTTCCCTCCCGCTTGGTGAAGGAGCCGGGGATCTTGCCTACGGAATACATACGTTCTTCGTAGTCTACCGACAGCGGGAAAAAGTCGATTCCCTCTCTGGGCTTGGCACTGGCTGTGACATTCGCCATAACAACGGTATCGCCGTAGCGTACCCAGCAGGAACCGTTGGACAGTGCACAGGTTTTTCCGGTTTCTACCGAAAGGGGTCTTCCGGCAAATGTAGTTTCAAATCGCTGTACATTTTCAAACATAATTCGAAATTCCTTTCCTGATTCCAATCCTTCGAATTCGCAAAAAGCCCTATGCTCTCTCCTCGCCTTTTGCAAAGCACACGGCTTCCTGCGAATACCTGAATTTGGAATCGATTTCATACACAGAAAGGCAGACAAAGCCACTGGCTCTGTGCTGCCTTTCCTTTTTTCAATCGTTGTTTCTTACTTACGGATACCCAGCTTCTCGATAATCGCACGATAACGGTTAACGTCCTTCTTCTTCAGGTAGTTCAGCAGGTTTCTTCTGTGACCAACCATCTTCAGCAGACCACGTCTGGAGTGGTGGTCGTTCTTGTGGGACTTCAGATGAGCAGTCAGATCGTTGATTCTCTTCGTCAGGATCGCGATCTGTACTTCCGGAGAACCAGTATCGTTCTCGTGGGTCCGGTTTTTCTCGATGATTTCTGTTTTTTCTTCTTTCAACAGCATGTTCTTTCACCTCATTCAATATTTCATCAATGCACATAGAAAGAGGCAGGTGACTTCCCGACGGGACAAAGCATGCACCCCTGCGGGCTTACTCCAAATTCCAAGTACATGACAAAATATATTATACCACATCTTTTTCGATTTGTAAAGTGCTTATTTTGTAAATTAAGAAATAATTTTTCCTTTTCCCTTGTGCGAACGTCCGCCGGAGCTTTTGCCGCCGGATTTCTTTGCCGGCTCGATCGGCTTTTCCTCGCCGCCGCGATCCTCGAACACGGTTTCCTCCCCGTCCGTCACGGTCTGTGCCAGTTCCGGATTGACCTCGCCCCGCTGTTCATAGTAGGGATTGATGATGTACTTCTGAATGACCGGATAGGACTGGAACGTAATCACCAGACCCAGCCAGGAAGCCGGCATTACCGGCAGCAGGAACAGCAGGATCATGGAATACCGGATATTCACGAACATCAGCACCAGCACGTAGACCGCAATGACTGCTGCCAATACCAATATGGTGATGATGTTGGTTTTCAGGGCAACTACCGACAGTGCCAGCGAATTTTTCAGCACGTTTTTCAGGGAAAGATTCGTGGAAACCAGCATCGGGAAAATGTAAAAGTTCATGAGCAGTGCAATAACACCGATACTCAGGGTAATGGCAAACAGCACATAAAACATCTTGCTGCCGGTCTGTTCGATCAGGCGGGGATACACGTAAAATGCCGCCGAGATGCAGCACGCCAGCACGCAGTCCAGCACGCCGACAATACAGGCATGCTTGAATTCTGTGCGGAACGTGTGGAAAAATTCATGTGCCAGAAACGTAGGCTTTTCCATGATAAAATTTTTCAGAATTTTCGTATGTGCCGCCGTTGCCGGACCGATAATCACCGCAAACAGCACCAGACATGCCGCCGCCAGAATGGTTCCCAGCTGGGAATCCACTGCAAAAAACAGGGCGACTGCACCGATCACCGGCAAAAAGCTGAGAAAGTACAGCAGGTTCAGTTCAAACAGTTTCCAGAACTTTCTGCCGAATATCTCAAAAAAGCGGAATATTCCTTTTTTCTTGGGGGCATTCTTCGAGATACCGGAACCGGCACGCTCATAATGATTTCCGAATAATCCCATAGACAAACTTCCTTTCTTCAAGCTGCTTTCCGTGAAAAAAGCAGCATACATCTTTTATTCCGGCAGCACCGCACAGATCTATGCGGTGCTACATTTCAATTGCATAAAACAATGCACTATATAACAGCGTATGCAGTACCAGCAGCACCAGCAGTACGGCAAAACGGGCACAGTACATTCGCAGCTGGTGGCACATCTGATCTGTTGGTTCGTCCCGAAATCCATAATCGGTGAATTTTCCAGAGAACCGCAGGGACTCCCGCGATGCCACCGCCAGCAGTGCCGAAACCGGCACAAAATAAATCAGCAGGAGCACACTCCGCACCAGCACATTTCCGGAACCGCACTGCATTTGCAAGGCACCGCCCATACAAACGCCATAAGTCAGCAGCAGCAGCCATACAAAAGGCTGTCCCACCGCGGAAAACCCCAGCAGGAAAAAGGTCATCAGAAACAGCAAAATGTTCCCGATGCTCCCCAGCCAGAGGGCTGCCAGACTAGACCGTTTTTCCAGAAACATGCCCAGAAAACACGCCCACGAGGTGGGAACGCCGTCATACTGCCACCGCAGCATGACAATCCCCAGTGCTGCCCCCAGCAAAACGCTGCCGAACAGCAGACAGAACAGCCGTTGTTTTCGCTCCGTTGTTGTCAATGTCGTTCGCTTTCGGATCATTGCAGATCTCTCCTTTGCTTTGCAAATTGGCTTGTACCTGCTTTATCCTATGCGAAAGGCACACCGGTTATGAATGCCGGAACTTCACTTAGACAGTTCGTATGCACGCTTGGTGCAGCTGTCGCAGGCGTTCTGCACTGCGTCCAGCATTTTGCCCTCATACAGCTGATCCAGACCGGCAAGCGTAGTGCCGCCCGGAGAGGACACCTGACGGATCAGCTCGTCAATGGAGTAACCGGAATCAGTGATCATCTTTGCCGAACCGATCAGCGACTGCACAAACAGTTCCTTGGCAGACTGTTCCGGCAGTCCCACTCTAGCAGCATAATCCAGAAAGCCCTTGGCGAACAGATAGATAAATGCCGGACTGCTGCCGTTAATGGCAATGACTTCTTTCATCTGCTCCGGTGCAATGACCGCAGTCATGCCGCAGCTGCCGAAGATATTCCGCACCACTGCAAATTCTGCATCACTGACAGAATCGTCTTTTGCCAGTGCCGTAGCACCCTCCCCCAACAGCAGCGGAGTGTTGGGCATTGCCAGAACCACCTTTGCAAAAGGCTTTGTCAGCTTCCGGATAAACTCCGCACCGATTCCGGCAGCAATGGACACCAGAACTGTCTGTTTTGTTACAGCATCTGCGATCTGCGGCAGCACTTCCTCGAATTTCTGGGGCTTGATCGCCAGAAAAACATACCGGCTCTTTTCCACCACTTCTGCGGCACTTTTGCACTTCTGCACACCGCAGTCTGCCAGAGCGTCCACTTTTGCTTCCGTGGGATTATAGGCGAACAATTCCGCTTCCGGCTTCATATCGCTTCCGGCAATGCCCCGCAAAATGGCACTGCCCATATTGCCGGCACCAATAAAACCAATGGTATTCATGAATCTTTCCCTCTTTCAATTTTGCCGTTTTTTCGAAAATACGACATTTTTCATGGATATATTATACTGCAAAACAGCAAAAAATGCAAGTCCTCAGCGTATATTTCTAGGGAAACACTGCACGCAATCTGCGTGCAGTGTTTCCCTAGAAAAGAAAAAGTGGACGCACTCTCGCACGCCCACCCCTCTTTTATCAAGCGTCTACACGCCGATCAAAATGCAATATCTTCTGCGATCTGGTGCAGTTTTCCATCATACGGCTTTTCCATAGCCAGAGCTTCCTGAATGTCAAAGTCTACGATCTTGCCGCCCTGCATGCCGACAACACGGTTACCGATGCCCTGTTCCAGCAGTTCTACAGCATAGTAGCCCATTTCTGTTGCCGCTACACGGTCGCGGACTGTCGGAGAACCACCACGCTGTACGTGACCCAAAATGGTCGCACGGGATTCGATACCAGTCTTTTCCTGGATCAGCTTGCAGATCTCTTCGGAATGACCGATGTTTTCTGCAACAACGATAATGAAATTCTGCTTGCCTCTTGCCTTGAATTCCATCATCTTCTTCGCGATCTTGTCCAGATCATAGGGCTTTTCCTTAGTGATGATCTCCAGTGCACCAGAAGCCACGCCGGTATTCAGTGCAATGTAACCAGCACCACGACCCATAACCTCAACAACGCTGCAGCGATAGTGGGACTGGCTGGTATCCGACAGCTTGTCCATCAGTTCCATTGCAGTGTTCATTGCGGTATCATAACCAATGGTGTAATCTGTGCAGGCAATATCGTTGTCAATGGTACCCGGCAGACCTACACACAGAATGCCGTGTGCAGACAGATCTGCAGCACCGCGGAACGAACCGTCACCGCCGATAACGACCAGACCTTCCAGACCGTACTTTTCACAGGTAGCCTTTGCTTTCAGAACGCCCTGTTCGGTGCGGAACTCTGCACTTCTTGCGGTGTACAGCATAGTACCGCCGCGGCTGATGATTCCTGCTACACTCATTTCGTCCATCGGCTCAATATCGTCTTCCAGCAGACCACAGTAGCCACGCTTTACGCCATATACTGTCATGCCCTTTTTCAGAGCTGCACGGACAACGGCACGTACCGCTGCATTCATGCCCGGGGCATCGCCGCCGCTTGTCAATACACCAATCGTTTTAATCATAAACGTATTCTCCATTCCGCCGCATGGCAAAATTTTGAAACGGCTGCACAGCACATTCGCTGCTTATGCTTTCACCATTCCATTCCTATTCTATTATACTGATATTTCAGAGGTTGTCAAGTGGTATTCGAAAAAGTTAACAAGTCCCATACATATTTTATCAAAAAATCACAACAGCTGTATTCAGTGTTTCCTTTACTGCCGAACCTGTTGTAGTTACGCCGGCGGCAGAAATCCCACCTGCTCCGGCGAAACCACGGCACAGAGTGCGGCATAGGATTCCGAATTCACCGCCACCGCCTGTCCGCCGCGGGGAGAGAGCATCTTCTTCCGGTCTGTCAGGTAAAAGCAGACCGGCACATTTCCCGCATGCTGTCCGATCACTGCCAGCAGCTGCTGTAATTCCGCCGTCTGGCGAGAATCGATCTTCACGCAGAGCCGCCCCTGCGGCAACGTCCGGAAAAAGGCTTCTTCCTGCAATACGCTGTCGCACAGCACACTGACGGCGTTTTCTTTCTGGGAAATTTTCCCGCGGAGATACAGCACCGCGTCCTGCTGCAAGTACGGCTTTACAGAATTGTACAGGGCAGGAAATACCACGCAGTCCGCCGAACCGCTTTGGTCTTCACAGGTGAGAAAACACATGGTTTCCCCTTTTTTGGTGGTGTGCTGCTTGACATGCTGTAGCGTAACGATCAGCAGTACTTTCCCGCCGTCCGGCTGTTCCGACAGTGCAGCCGCCGGCGTGGCACGGCAAAGCTGCCGCAGCCACTGGGACTGTTCCAGCGGGTGACCGGAGAGATACAGCCCCAGACTTTCATGTTCCAGCTGCAATAGTGCAGAGCGTTCCAGTTCCGGCAGCGACGGAATCGGCGTTTCCCGCACGGCTTCGCTCTCGCCGCCGAACAGATTCATCTGTCCGGTCACAATGCTGCTGCGTTCCTCGCGGCAGTCCATCAGCACCTGTTCCTGATACTCCAGCATCTGCCGGCGGTTCAGTCCCAGGCTGTCCAGAGCACCGCAGCGAATCAGGCTGTCCAGTGCCTGTTTGTTCAGTCCCAGCGGCAGCATACGCCGGCAGAAATCTGCCAGACCGGTGAATTTTCCGGCTTTCTGCCGCTGCTCCGTCATCTTCTGGATCAACCCCTGCCCCAGCCCTTTTACTGCCAGCAGTCCGAACCGGATATGCTCACCGCAGCGAAGAAAATCTGCTGTGCTCTCGTTCACATGAGGCGGCAGCACCTTTACGCCGGCGTTCTGACAGGCGGTGAGGTATTCCATGGTTTTCCCCGTATCACCCATGACACTGGTGAGCAGTGCCGCCATATCGTCTGCAAAATAGTGCACTTTCAGATAGGCAGTCTGGTACGCCAGATAGGCATAGGAAACCGCATGTGCTTTATTAAAGGCGTAATCCGCAAACACAGCGATCTCATCGAAAATCGCGTTGGCAGTTTCCACCGGTACACCGTTTGCCACTGCCCCGCAGCAGGGAGAACTGCCGTCGGAGCCGTCGCTGCCGTAAATGAACGCCTGCCGTTCCCGTGCCATGACATCCTGCTTTTTCTTCGCCATAGCACGGCGGACAATGTCGGCTCTGCCATAGGAATAGCCGGACAGCACCCGACAGATCTCCATGACTTGTTCCTGATAGACCATGCAGCCGTATGTGGGACGCAGGATCGGTTCCAGCAGCGGGTGGGCATAGACGATCTTCTCCGGATTCCGCCGGTTTTCCAAATAGAGGTCAATGGAAGAACGCGGTCCGGGACGATACAGGGACAGGGCAATGGTCAAGTCCTCCAGACAGGTGGGCTTCAGCCGCATCAGCACGTGCCGCATGCCGGCACTTTCGAACTGGAACACGCCGGTGGTATCTCCGCGGGAAAGCATGGCATAAACTGCCGCATCGTCCAGCGGGATCGCATCTATGGAGAATGCTGGTTCATACTTCTGAACGGCACGGACACAGTCCCAGATAACTGTCAGGTTCCGCAGCCCCAGAAAGTCAAATTTCAGCAAGCCCATAGTTTCCAGAACGCCCATGGGATACTGGGTGATGACGGTTTCTTCATTTCGCTGCAGCGGCACCAAATCAGTGATCGGCACCGCAGAGATCAACACGCCGGCAGCATGGGTAGAAGCGTGCCGCGGCATGCCCTCCACCTGCATTGCCATATCGATCAGCTTTTTTGCTGTAGAATCGGTTTCATACAGTTTCCGCAGGTCTTCCCCGTCCTTGCCCTCCATGGATTCCGCAATGCTCTTGCGGGAATCGATAGACTTTGCAATTTTGTCGCACAGCCCGTAGGAAATCCCCATTGCCCGTCCGGTATCCCGAATGGCTCCCCGTGCCTTCATCAGGTCGAAAGTGATGATTTCCGACACCCGATCGGCACCATAGCGGGAGATCACATACTCCTTGACACGCTGTCTGCCCTCTACGCAAAAATCAATGTCAAAATCTGGCATGCTGACACGCTCCGGATTCAGGAAGCGTTCAAACAGCAGCTGGTATCGCAGCGGGTCGATCTGGGTAATGCCCATACAGTAGGCACACAGACTTCCCGCACCGGAACCACGCCCTGGTCCAACGGGAATATCGTGACTTCTGGCGAAATTGATATAGTCCCACACGATCAGGAAGTAATCCACGTATCCCATTTGGGTAATCACAGAGATCTCCATACGCAACCGTTCCAGCACCTCCAGTGACGGGTGCTCTCCGTAGTGCTTCTTCAAGCCGTTCATGCAAAGCTGTAGGAACAGCTTCCGGCAGTCCGACACGCCCTCCATGGAAAATTTCGGGAGATAGATCTGTCCCTCCTGAAATTCCACGTGACATCTTGCCGCAATTTTCGCCGTGTTGGTCACTGCTTCCGGCACATTGGCAAACAATGCCGCCATTTCTGCCGTAGATTTCAGATAAAACTCCGGCGTTTCAAAGTGCATATGTTCCGGATCGTCCAGCGTTTTTCCCGTCTGGATACACAGCAGCACTTCCTGCATGGCAGCATTTTCCCGCCGGAGATAGTGGGCATCATTGGTGGCAGCCAGCGGGATTCCCGTTTCTCTGGAAAGCCGCAGCAGCAAAGGCAGGTTTTTCAGTTCCTCCCGAATCTGGTGGTTCTGGATCTCCAGATAGTAGTTGCCCTTGCCGAACAGCTGCTGATACCGCAGGGCAGTTGCCTTTGCCGCGGCATAGTCCCCTGCCGACAGCAGACGAGGCACTTCTCCCGCCAGACAGCCAGACAGACAAATTAAGCCCTCATGATAGCGGGAGAGCAATTCCCAATCCACACGGGGCTTTTGATAGAAGCCTTCCAGACTGGCAAGCGAAACCAGCTTGACCAGATTCTGATAGCCCTTTTGGTTTTCACAGAGCAGGATCAAGTGGTGACTTCTGCTGTCCAGCCGGTGCTCCCGATCGTGACGGGTACGCCTTGCCACATAGACCTCACAGCCCAGAATCGGCTGGATTCCGGCTTTTTTGGCAGCCTGATAAAACGGCATCACGCCATACATCACGCCGTGGTCAGTCAAAGCGACCGCAGTTTGTCCCATTGCCCTGACCTGTTCGATCAGTTCCGGAATCCGGCAGGCACCGTCCAGCAGGCTGTATTCGCTGTGGACGTGGAGATGTACAAAAGCATTTTCAGGCATCTGCGGCACGTTTTCTCAACTCCTCTGCAAAAGCGGCGATTTTCTGAAAGCGGTGGTTGACACCGGAACGCCCGATAGGTTCGGACAGCAGTTCTCCCAGTTCTTTCAGACTAAGTTCCGGATTTTCCAGCCGCAGTTCTGCCAGTTCCTGTAGTTCCGGAGAAAGTGCCTCCAGCTGCCCGCACTGGGTGATCCACTGAATGTCCTGTATCTGCCGTATGGCGGCACCGACAACTTTGTTGATATTGGCCTCGTCGCAGTTCCGCACACGGTTCGCCTTGTTCCGCATGTCCTTGCGGATCTTGATGTTCATCAGGGCAATGGTACACTGCTGGGCACCCATATAGGTGAGGGTGTCCTCGATGTGCTCGCTGTCTTTCAGGTACAGCACGTACATGTTTTTCCGCAGCAGCTGACCGCCGCTGATGCCGATGCTCCCCAGCAGCTTTTGCAGGTCGGAGCAGAGCAGTTCCGACGGCGTGTTGAATTCCAGATGATATTCCTTGTTGGGGTCGATCATGCTGCCGCAGCCGAAAAACACGCCTGCCAGAAAAGCACTCAGGCTGTTGTTCACCAGATTGGAAAGACGGATCTCCCGCTTTTCCGGACGAATGTGATAGACCTCACAAATGCGGCTGATCTGTGCCGCATCGGTAATGGTATAGCTGACCATGGACTGGTCGCCGCCGCGGGAGATCGTCCGCACATCGGGCTGCAGTTCTGTCCGGAACACCGCACGGAACAGCATGGGCATCAGCCGTGCGAACACCGGACTTTCGCTTTGCAGCACCACTTGTTCTTGGGTAAAAATGCGGGAATACAGCAAAATGCCGTACAGACAGGCAAACTGCCGGTCGCGGTCGGTGATGCTTCTGGCGATCTCTTCCCGCACATCATTGGAAAATGACACGGTTTCCTTTTCTCCTTATGGTCGGTCCTTTCCAATATCGCGATGCTGTTTCACAACATGCATGCCCTTGGAAATGAGGTAGTCCCCTATCAGTTCAGTAAATGTGATCGAACGGTGCTTGCCGCCGGTGCAGCCAAATGCGATCACCAGACGGCTCTTGCCCTCCTGAATGTACAGCGGGATCAAAAAATCCAGCAGATCTTTGAGTTTTTCCAGCAGCGTGCGGGACTGTTCAAAGGACATGACATATTCCTGCACGCACTTTTCACAGCCGGTATGATGCCGCAGTTCCGGAATGTAGTACGGATTCGGCAGACAACGCACATCAAACACCAGATCGGATTCCGTAGAAACGCCGTACTTGAATCCGAAAGAAGTCACCTTAATGGACATGGAGTCAGAGGAATTGTCCAGAAAGATCTCCCGAATCTGTTCTTTCAGCTGCGAAGCCGAGAAATAGGACGTTTCAATATAATAATCTGCAATGCCCTTCACGCGGAGCAGCTGCTCCCGTTCGTAGGCAATGGCATTGTGCAGACAGCCCCCGAACCGTTCGTCCAGCGGGTGCTTCCGGCGGGTTTCCTTATACCGCTTGATGATGACTTCGTCCTCGGCTTCGATATAGAGGATCTTCACGTCCAGATCTGCCTGCTGCTTCATCTCCAGCAGTGTCCGATAGGCATCTGTGAACATATCGCCGGAACGCAGGTCTGCGGCAATTGCCAGCTTTTGCAGGTGGTTTTCTGACTCTCTGCAAATTTCCACAAATTTCCCGATCAGCTGCGGCGGCAGATTATCGATACAATAATACCCGATGTCCTCCAGAACGTCCATTACCACAGACTTTCCCGAACCGGACATTCCGGTCACTACCACCACATGCATTCTCACATTTTCCTGTTCCTGCATATGCTCCACGTCCTTCCTACACACTTTTCAACAATTTCCTTAGGCAATACCGCACAAAGAGCGTCTGGCGACTTTGCACGCCATCTGCTTGCAAATTTCCCGTCATATTTCACCAAAATGCTCGTGAATACATCAAGTATTCACTCCGCTTTTTGTTTCATCTGACGAAAAATTTGACGACGCATCTGTCGCACAATCTTTGTGCGGTATTGCCCTTACTTCTCAACAGCTTCCTGCTCCGGCATATTCGCCGGCTTTGCCGGATCTCCGACAATGACTGGTTCCAGTTCCAGCTGATAGCCGGTTTTTTCCAGAACGGTCTGCTTTACAAAATCGCACAGTTCCAGCACATCATGACAAGTTGCCTTGCCGGTATTGACCACGAAGCCGGCATGCTTTACGCTCACCTGTGCATCGCCGACGCTGGCACCTTTCAGACCGCACTGGTCGATCAGAAACGAGGCATAATTGCCCACTGGTCTTTGAAAGGTGCTGCCGGCACTGGGCAGCTCCAGCGGCTGTTTTGCCCGCCGCTTTCCCAGCAGAGAGTCCATTTCCTCTTTGATCGCCCCATAGCTGCCCTTTTGCAGCTGAAGCGTGACACCCACAATGATTCTGCAGTCCTGCCGGAAAATGCTTTTCCGGTAGCCCAGTTCCATTTCAGCTTTTGGTACCACAGAGATCGTGCCGTCCGGTGCCATACAGCGTGCGGAAACTATCACGTCTGCCATCTCGCCGCCGTATGCCCCTGCGTTCATGTACAGGGCACCGCCCACAGTCCCCGGAATGCCGGCAAGGCACTCCATGCCGGTCAGAGATTCTTCCAGAGCGAACTTGCCGATACGGCCCAGTGTGGCTCCGGCTTCACAGTACAGCGTGGTGCCGTCCTGCCGAATCTGGGAAAAGTCTTTTCCCAGATGCAGGATCACGCCGGCATAGCCGCTGTCTGCCGCCAGAATATTGCTGCCGTTTCCCAATACCAGATAGGGATAGTTCCGGTCACGGCACAGACCGAGTATCTGCCGCAGTGTTTCTTCGGAATTCACGTTCACGAAAGCACTACAGGCTCCGCCGATCCGGAACGTGGTATGGTTCCGAAGCGGCTCTGCATACTGCACGCTGCAATTGCACGTCCTGCAAATCGCAGCAAGTTCCTGCCAATTTTTCATTATTTTCTCCTAAAAGGGATTCTGATTTCGTTTTGCCGACTGTCCGCCGGTTAAAAATCATGCTGTTGCTCTCAGGCAATACCGCACAAAGAGCGTCTGGCGACTTTGCACGGTATTGCCCTTAAAATGCGTCGTAATCCTTGACAACTTCCTTGGATTCCATATCCAGTCCCAGCTGATCCAGCAGTTCGGTTGCCGCATTGTAGCCCATTTTTTTCTGACGGTTGTTCATCGCAGCAACTTCCAGAATGACTGCCAGATTTCTGCCCGGCTTTACCGGAATGGTCAGCATCGGGATCTTTACGCCCAGAATGGTGGCAAACTGGGTATCCACACCCATACGGTCGTAGATCTTTTCCGGATTCCACTGTTCCATTTCCACGATCAGCTCAATTTTTTCCGTGTTCTTTACCGCACCGATACCGAACAGCCGGCGGGCGTTGATGATACCGATACCACGCAGTTCCAGGAAGTGGCGGATATTGTCCGGAGAACTGCCCACCAGACTGATGTTGGAAACCTTGCGGATCTCTACCGCATCATCTGCCACCAGACGGTGACCACGCTTGACAAGCTCAATTGCGGTTTCGCTCTTGCCGACACCGCTTTCACCGGTAATGAATACGCCTTCGCCGTAGATCTCGATCAGAACGCCGTGGCGTGTGATGCGGGGAGCCAGATTCAGGTTCAGGAATGCGATCAGACCGGAGATAAAGTTGGAAGTGCTCTCCTTACTGCGGAGCAGCGGCACCTCATACTTTTTCGCCAGATCCAGCATTTCCGAAAAATACGGCAGTTCCCGTGCAATGATCAGTGCCGGAATGTGGCGGGACATCAGAGCGTCCAGACGCTGGGTGCGGGTTTCTTCGTCGATCGTGGAGAGATATGCAAACTCCATTTTACCGATGATCTGCATACGTTCCGGATTGAAGTACTCATAGAAGCCCATGAGCTGCAATCCCGGACGAGTGACATCGTTTTCGTCGATCAGGATCTCTGTGGGGTCTTTGGGCATATAAATGGTTTCCAGATGAAATTCATCAATGATTTTTCCTAATGATACAGTAAATTTTCCAGCCATTCTGACCAGCTCCTTTATATTTATTCTGTCTGTTATTTTTCAGTCAGTACAACCGCAGAAACGCCGTTGTCTGCTGCACTTCTCAATGTTTGTAATTCCTCGGCAGGGGCTCCGCTGATCTCAGCAGTCAGACACAGCGGCATCTCCGCCGTCTTTGCCTGAATCTGCGGCAATATTGCCTGTGCCTGCCCTGCATCTGCCTGAAGATCCAGCACCACGCCGGAAACTGTCAGGTTCTCAGGATCAAATACTTCCGCTGTTCCGGCGGCAGCATCTGCGGCAGAAGTTTCCACCCACAGCGGCACACTGCCGGCAGTCTGTGCCAGCGTGTTCACCAAACTGGTCAGAGCCGTTTTCCGTTCCGGATTCTGTACGGATTCTCCGATATAGGTGAGGTCGGAGTTCCGGAAATCAGGAAACACCACGTCCGTGCACCAGATTTGAGAGAAGCCGGCTGCGGTCACCTCGGCGGTAATGTCTTTCAGGTACTGCACTGTGACATCGCTGAACGGACTAGCCCACGCCTTGCCGCCGTTTTCCTTGGTATTGTCCAGCCAGCGTCCGCCGCTGGTCACCATATACCCTGCCTCTGCATCTGCGTCCGGCAGCAGGTTATCCCGCAGCAGGCTCAGCTGTGCCACCGGTGTCCAGCCCTGTGCCTTTGCCGCTTCTGCGATCTCCGACAGCTGCAGGCTGCCCTTTGCCGCACCGCAGCTTTTCGCCAGTGCCACATCTGTCTGATAGCACAGTTCCCCGCCGGCAATTTTCAGCGGGATCACCAGCAGTTTTCCCTCTGGCACCGCATTTCGTGCAGTCTGCATGGCTGCGGAAAGTGTGCTGCTGTTTTCCAGTGCCGCCGCAGAAAGCTGATAGCCCTCGGACAGCGATTCTTCTGCTACAGCCGGTGTGGAGGTGGCAACTGCCGGCAGTGTTTCTGCCTCGGTGGAGATCTCCGCTGTTGCCGCTGCGGTGGCTGCCGGTAAAGTTCCCTCCGCCTGCTCCGTGACACGGGGAGCACCGGAGTATTCCAGAATCGGCTTGGCAATGCTGTACCCCACCACGCCGATCACGCCGGCAACCAGAAAGGTAAAGCCGACCGATAAAATCGCTCTGGCGGGCTGCACTTTTCGCCGCCGTTTTTTGGAATAGGTATGCACTTTCGGCTGACGTTTGGATTGCAACTTCATTCCTCCTTGGAGCGTTTTTAAGTGTGTCTTAAGGCAACACCGCATAAAGCTTGTGCGTAAGATGCGTAGTCAGATTTTTCGGCAGATTGCATAGAAATTCCGCAGGCAGACTTGATGTCTGGCAAGGGATTTCTGGGCAATATGACGGAAAATCTGCAAGCAGATTGCGTGCAAAGCCGTCTGGCGGGCTTTATGCAGTGTTTTCTTAAATATTTATGCTCTGCCCTGTGCCGATAGACCGGCGGCTTCTTCCCGAATGGCATTCATCGCCGCCTTGGGATCTGCCTGCCGGAACAGGTAGCTGCCGATGACCAGAATTTCCGCACCGGCTTCAATAACACGAGGAGCCGTTTCGGCGTTGATGCCGCCGTCTACTTCGATCTGGTAAGACAGCCCGTGTTCCTGTGCATACTGCCGCAGTGCCTTTACCTTTTCCACCATGTCCCACAGGAACGACTGCCCGCCGAATCCCGGTTCCACAGTCATGACAAGCACCACTTCTACCTGCTCCAGATAGGGAATGGCTTCTTCCCACGGGGTGTTGGGTTTCAGGACAATGCCTGCCTTGACGCCGGCTTCATGAATGGCAGCAATCGTCGCCGCCGGATCGCTGTTGCTTTCGATATGAAACGTAATCAGATCTGCACCGGCTTCTGCAAACTGCTTTACATAGCGGATCGGATCGGCGATCATCAGGTGTACATCTAAAAACAGGTTGGTGCAGTGGTCTACTGCCGCCAGGACCGGCATACCAAATGTAATATTGGGCACAAACTGCCCGTCCATCACGTCAAAATGCAGCATGTCCAGACCGTCGCGTTCCAGTCCCTCTGTGACTGCCGTCAGGTTTGCCATATCTGCACTCAGAATTGACGCAGAAATTTGAATTGTTTTCAAAAGCGTCATGCTCCTCTCCCGAACTTTGCAGTTCTGCTTCTCTGCTGCGTGCCGAAGGTTCACAGCAAAATGCAGAATGCTTCTTATTTTATATTATATAATAAATCCGGATATTCGTCAATAGCGTTTTTCTGAGAACATGTGACTTTTTTGCCGGCAGCTTCAGCGGGAATTTTCGCAAAACTTGACAAAAGCACGGAAACCCGGTATAATAGAGCATGTTTATATACGGCAACACCGCACAAAACCCGCCTGACGGCTTTACACGCAATCTGCTTGCAGTGTTGCCTTTAGGCAATACCGCACAAAGAGCGTCTGGTGACTTTGCCTTTATTTTTTTCTGAAAGAGGTGTAACCAGTTTCATGATCGGAATCGCACTGGAGGGCGGTGCAGAACGCAGTTCCTTTACCGCCGGTGTTATCGATGCTCTGATGGCACGTAATTTCTACGCCGCTGCTGCGTCCGGCACGTCTGCCGGTGCCGGCTGTGTGCTGAATTATCGTTCCCGTCAGCAGGGCGTTTCACTGGAAATGATGATCATGGAACGACACAGCCGCTACTTCGGGATCCGCCATATGGCACACACCGGCAGATTCCTCAATCTGGATCACATGGCACAGGAGTACGCCAGCCGCATCGACTGGACTGTTTACCAGCAGTTCGCCATGCAGACTGATTTTGTGGCGACCTGCTGCGAGGACGGCGAACCGGCATACCTCACTGATGACGGCAGCAGGCACCGACTGTTTACCGCGATCAAGGCTTCCTGTGCTCTGCCCATTATCTGCGAACCGGTGGAACTGGACGGCAAACACTATATAGACGGCAGCATTGCAGACCCGATTCCCTTTCTGCATCTGCTGGAGCAGGGCTGTGACAAGGTGATCGTTGTTCTCACCGGCAGTGAGCATGCACGTCCCACAGACTACACCCGTCTGCGTCCTCTGCTGCGGCAGCTGTACGCCAAGAAATATCCCATGTTGTACCACGCCATTCTCCACCGAATCGCCCGCTATGAAGAACAGGTACAGGCTCTGAAGCAGGCACAGCAGGAACAGCGGACACTGGTGCTTCGACCACAGATCAAGTCAATCCCGCTGTTCACCCAGAACGAGGACAAGATCCGTGCCTACTACCAGCACGGCTGCGAACTGGTAGAGCAGCGATGGACGGAGATCACGGCGTTTCTGGAAAACCGGACACTAACACAATAATACAAAAACCACCTGTATGAGAGAGATCTTGTACAGGTGGTTTTTTGTAAACAGGTTCTAAGGAAACACTGTATAAAGCCCGCCTAATGGCTTTGCACGCAATCTGCTTGCAGATTTTCCGTCATATTGCCCAGAAATCCCTTGCCAGACATACAGTCTGCCTGCGGAATTTCTGTGCAATCTGCCGAAAAGCCTGACTACGCATCTTACACACAAGCTTTGTGCGGTGTTTCCCTAATACTCGATGCCCTTTCGTGCTGATATGCCGGCTTCATACGGATGCTTCCGCAGACACATTTCGGTGAGGTAGTCCGCCCGTTCTGCCAGTGCAGGACTGGGATTTCTGCCGGTCATGACGACTTCCAGATTCTCCGGACGGCTGTCCAGAAATGCCAGCACCGTTTCCTCCGGCAAAAATCCACAGGAGATACAGGAGAGCAATTCGTCCAGTATCAGCATGCGATACGTCCCGCCCTGCACTGCCTCGGTAATTCTGCGGAATTGTCCGGTATACCAACGGGCTGCTTCTGCCTTTTCCGCCGGTGTCATGCGAAAGGAAAACTTGGCATCGGGATAGGTTTCCCACAGGGTGACCTGCGGCAGCTGCTCCAGAATCCGCCGTTCTCCGGAGTTACCCTGCTTCATCAGCTGCACCACCAGCACCCGTTCCTGCCAGCCAGCACAGCGTACCGCAAGCCCCATTGCCGCAGTCGTCTTACCCTTGCCGTCGCCGCAGTAGAGATGTACCAGACCGCTCATTTCGTCTGCACCGCCCAGTCCGGCAGCAGCACTTCCCGATTGGTGCCGTAAAAAATATCGTCCCTGCCGGCAAGCATCTCACAAAGGCGTTCCAGTCTGTCCCAGTTGCGGTTGCCTTCGAATTCATAGCTGTGCCCCCAGATGTAGAAGATCTGGGGCGTTTCAGCTTCTGCCTGCAAAAACTGTTTCGCCAGTGAAAACAGGGCTTCGTCATCGTGGTGACAGGTGGGACGAAACCGCAGCAAGTCCTCCTGTTCCGCGAAGCAGTGAGAGCTTTCCGTGCCTCGTCCGTAGCCGATTCCCAGCCGACGCAGTTCTTCCACAACCGCATCATTGAACACGCCGTAGGGATATGCCATGCCCACAGGAACAGTGCCGTAAATCTCTGTGATCGCCGCAATATTGCCCTGCAATTCCGCTGTGCACTCCTCCGGTGTCAGTTCCGTCAGATTGTAGTGGTAAACACCGTGGACAGCCATTTCATGACCGGCATAGAGTTCCGAACACTCTGCCAGATTCAGCCGGTGCACTTCCAGCACATTCCGGTATACCCATGTGCCGCAGTCGTGGTTCAGTCCGGTGTTGACGTTAAACGTGGCTTTCATGCCGTAGCGGTTCAGGATCTCCAGCAGCTTTCTGTCCTGCTCGTTGCCGTCGTCATAGCTGAATGTCAGGGCTTTTCGATAGTGATTTTTCCAGTTCATTGAGAAACTCCTCTCTTTCGGCAATACCGCACAAAGAGCGTCTGGCGACTTTGTGTGGTATTGCCTTTCCTTGTGCGTAGTCACTTTCGGCATTATACCATTTGCAGGCGGATTTGTCAATTCCAAGCGTGTTTCGAAAAATACTGGCACCCGTTCCGGAACAGAGAGCAGCATCTTCCCGCAGCTTTCGAAAAAAGACGAACTTCCACGAGTTTTCCCGAACATATTGCAGGTGGATTCATAATATGCTATATTAGAGTGTGCTGATATTTTGACACGATCAGGAAACACTGTATAGGCAATACCGCACAAAGATTGTGCGGCAGATGCGTCGTCAAATTTTTCGTCAGATGAAACAAAAAGCGGAGTGAATACTTGATGTATTCACGAGCATTTTTGTGAAATATGACGGAAAATTTGCAAGCAGATGGCGTACAAAGTCGCCAGACGCTCTTTGTGCGGTATCGCCTATAATTTTCCAAAGGAGGTATGTCCCCTGCACTCTATCCAGAAAAAGCGGCTGGCTGCTGCCGTGCTCACCTGTGCTGTTCTGCATCAGCAGTCTGTGCCGCAGCCGCTTCCGATTCCTGTACAGAACAATACGAAGCCAGACTTGACGCTGCACTTTCTGCACGCACCGGCAATTTCTCAGCTGCACTGTCACACGATAAAATAAGAAAGCCGTCCTCAGGGTGCATCCCGAGAGCGGCTTTCTGTGTGCAACTGAATATATGAAATCCGTTTCGCCCTCACGAGGAGAACAACACGGGATTCACCTTAATAGAGCGGACCGTAGTCGGCACACGCACGATAGTCCGCGGCCTCCAGATCCTTGGTGCCATAGGCACTCCATGTGTGCGGACGATAGATCCGGTCTTCGGAAACATTGTGCATCGAAACCGGAATCCGCAGCATGCTTGCCAGCGTGATCAGGTCGGCTCCGATGTGCCCGTATGCCAGACAGCCGTGGTTTGCACCCCAGTTTGCCATGACATGGTACACGTCCGTAAACGCACCCTCTCCCGTCAGATTCGGCACGAACCATGTGGTCGGCCATGTCTTATCGGTACGCTCGTCCAAAGGCTGATGAATCTCGTCCGGCAGGTCTACTGTATAGCCCTCTGCGATTTGCAGCAGCGGCTGTGTGCCATTGAGAATGTTCACGCGAATCATCGTCACCGGCATCTCTGCACGGGTCCGATAATGTGAGGAGAATCCGCCGCCGCGGAAATAGCCCAGATTTGCCGGTGCCCAGTCGGTCGCTGCCAGCATTGCCTGAATATCATCGGTGCTGACTTCCCACCACGGCTTCATGACCGCCGTGCCGTTTTCGTCCCTGCATGCACCGGTGCCGTCCAGAGCCGCTGCACCGCTGTTGATCAAGTGGATAAAGCCGCCGGCTGCCCGTCCAGTAGGTGCGACACCTGTCACACGCTTTACCGCTTCCGGACTCCAGTAGGTTCGAACATCGGCAAAGATCGTTGCCGTGCCGGTGAGCAGTTTGCCGAACAGCATTGCCGTACCATTCAGGCCGTCATTTTCGGTTGCCAGAATGGACGGCTCTTTTTTCCCGTTCCAGTCAAAGCTGGAATTGAGAATGGCTTCGGTGAAGTCGCCGTTGGGGAGCCAGTCTGTCCACATACGCTGTCCCTGAAAGCCGCCCAGAATTGCATTTCTGCCATGGCTTTCTTCTGCCCAGCCCATTTCCAGCAGCTTCGGATTGCCGAAGAAAATGTCCTGTACGATCAGCGTAAACTTAACAATGAATTCCCATTCCTTTGCCTTTTTTTCGGCAGTGCGGGGCTTCTTGATGCCGAAGGGGTCGATCTCCTTATCCTCCGGCACGTCCCGATTGACATCATAGCCCTCCGGACAATTCGCCTTTACCCACGCCAGAGCCTTTTCATACTCGTCGTGGTCATAGATGCCCAGATGGATCCGGCGGAGAATTTCAGTCAGGTCTACCCATTCTGCACGGATTCCCAGATACTTCTGGAAAAAGTCTGAATTGCAGTAGGAGCCAGCGATCCCCATGGACACGCCGCCCAGACCGACATACGCCTTATTCCGCATGACACCCACCGCAACGGCACACTTGGCAAACCGCAGGATCTTTTCCTCTACATCTGCTGGAATCGGCATGTAGGCTTTCTTTTCGGGAATCTCTCCGGATTCCGGAACGTCAGACTGCCACTTGTCCTGCACGTCTTTGCCGTAAATGGCAAACGCCGGCAAGCCACGCTGTGCATGAGCCGCCATGCAGGCTGCCAGATAAACGGCTCCCGGACGCTCAGTACCATTGAATCCCCACACTGCCTTTATAGTCAGCGGGTTCAGATCCATGGTTTCGCTGCCATAGCACCAGCAGGGCGTTACAGACAGGGTGGCACACACGTTCTGTGTCTGAAAAAAGGTTTCACATTCATAGGCTTCTGCCCCGCCGCCAATGGTTTTCGGGGCGATGACGCACTGCACCTTTGTGCCGTCCGGATACCGCAGACGGGATTCGATCAGCTTCTGTGCTGCATATGCCATGTCCATGGTCTGCTGTTCCAGATCTTCACGGACACCGAACTGTCTGCCGTCAATGACCGGACGGATACCGATTTTCGGATATATCATAAACTCAACCTCACTTCAACAGGGTTCGATATTTCTCATAAGATGACGCAGGAAATGCTCCTGCATGATAAAACTGCATCGATTCTGACGCGGCAATGCAACGCCGTGCTTCTGCCGGCGTTTTCAAAATTCCCAGTGCCAGCATTTGTATCGCGGCATTTCCGTACACGGTAGCTTCTACCGGTCCGGCTGCCACCAGCCGCTGACAATAATCCGCTGTCAGCTGACAGAGCAGACTATCCTTGACACCGCCGCCCATGATGTGGATCACAGGATAGGTTTCACCGGTGCAGGCTTCCAGTTCTTCCAGAGCCATGCGGTATTTCAGTGCCAGACTTTCATAGATGCAGCGAAAAATGGCTCCGTCGCTCTCCGGCACATGCTGACCGGTTTTCCGGCAAAACGCCTGCACCCGCTTGGGAATATCCCCGTGGGGCACAAAGACCGGATCGTCCGGATCGATAAAGCTGGACGGTTCGTGGCTCTGCCGTGCCATGGTTTCGATCTCCGCAAAGCTGTAGTTCTTTCCCTGACGGGCATATTCCCGACGGGACTCCTGTAACAGCCAAAGACCGATGATGTTCTTGAGAAACGTCACCTTTTTCCCATAACCGATCTCATTGGACAAGCCCAGTGCCGCCGCCTGCTCCGTCAGAACCGGCTGTTCCGGCTCGGTTCCGAACAGGGACCATGTGCCGCAGCTCAGGAACACATGCTTGTCTGTCTTTGCCGGAGCCGCAAATGCAGCACACTGGGTATCGTGTCCGCAGACCGCCGTCACGCGTATCGCCGGCAGGCCCAGCCGCTGCTGTACTTCCGGAGAAAGCGTGCCTTTTGCCGTGCCGCTTTCCACAATTTCCGGCAGAATTCGGTGGGGAATGTGGAAAAACTCCAGCAGTTTCCGATCCCATGTGCCGGTTTCCGCGGAGAGCATCTGAGTAGTGCTGGCGATAGAGCGTTCCGCGGAAATGGTTCCCGTCAGCAGATACGCAAACAGATCCGGCATTGGCAGAATCGCGGTACACTGGTCAAAGCCGCCGCTGTCCCGCTGACAGAGCAGCTGAAACAGCGTGTTGATCTCCATGACCTGTGTGCCTGTCCGGCGGTAGAGTTCCGCTGCCGGCAGGAGCTGTTCTGCCTTTTGCAGAATACCGTCTGTTCTGCCGTCCCGATAATGCCGCGGCAGTTCCAGCAAGGTGCCGTCTGCCCCCATCATACCGTAGTCCACGCCCCACGTATCAATGGCGATGCTTTCATAGGGTGCAATGGCATAGCCTGCCTGCAAGCCCTGTTCCAGTTCCTCCATGAGCTGCGGCACGTTCCAGTACAATTTGCCGTCCTTGGAAACGGGCTCATTGGCAAAGCGGTGCACCTCCTGCAAGGTGATGCGGCTGCCGTCAAAACCTGCCAGCATGGCACGGCCGGAGGACGCTCCGAAATCCAGTGCCAGCACATATCGCATCATGTGGTTTCCTCCGGCAGGACTACGCCCTTTTTCAACAGGACGTTGGCATAGATCGCCGTTTCCCCGGTGGCAATTACGGCGTATGCCTTTTTGGCACGCTCGTAAAATGCGAACCGTTCAATAAACTCGATCTCACAGTGCTCCGGTTCGTACCGGTTCAGGATCTCACGGTAGGTGTCCCAAATTACAGGAACTGCCGGATCGCCGGCTACCACTTCCATAAGTCCTACCGGCTTTTCCGTGTAGCTGTCCAGCGGAAAGAACTGCATCACCGCGTCCAGAATCTCCGGCACGCCGTGACCGTCCAGACGGATCAGTCGCTGTGCAATTGCCGCACCGGGGAAATTGCCGTCAGCGATCACAATTTCATCGCCGTGTCCCATTTCCATGAGCACTTTCAAAAGCTCCGGTGTCAGAATCGCCGGAATGTGTTTCAGCATAAAAAAACACCTCCGATTCAGTTCTGACCGTTGGGGTACTTCTTATAGCCGGGGTGCTTTCCCGTTACGCCGTACTGTGCACGCATGCTGCAAAGCCGGTCGATGTTCTCCCGCGAGATCTCCTGTGCACCGCCCAGCAGGTGGGCATTCAGGGAGATCTTTGCAAAGAGTTCCAGCGTTTCCATGCGGTAGTACGCAGTGATCAGGTCTGCTCCCACCGTCAGGGCACCATGATTTTGCAGAAGCATCACGTCATGCTCCTGCAAATAGGGCTTGATCGCCTCCGGCACTTCGTCTGTAGAGGGCGTGCCGTAAGGTGTCACCGGCACAGAGCCAATGGCAATTACCGACTCGATCATGGTGTACTCGTCCAGTGCCTTGTTGGCAACGGCATAACCGGTTGCCACAGGCGGGTGTGCATGCAGCACAGCTCCCACATCGGGACGTTCCCGATAGCAGCAGAGGTGCATTTTGATTTCCGAGGACGGCCGCAGCCCTGCAGCCCCCTCCAGCACTTCGCCCTTGTCGTTGATGCGAACCAGCTTGTCCGGTGTGATGAAGCTTTTGCTCATGCCGGTAGGTGTTGCAAAAAAGGTGCCGTCCTCCAGCTTCACGGAAACATTTCCGTCATTGGCAGCCACCCAGCCCAGCTGCCACATCTTGTGGCAGACATCACAAAGCTGTTCTTTGATTTCCTGTTCGTTCATTGAATCCTCCTGTAAGAACCACATGGGTTCATCTCCTTGTCAGACCATTCTGCAAATCTGACGTTCTGACGATACGATACCGTCCGACGGAAATTCCGCGATATTCCCAGACAGTTCCGCATAAACTGCGAAAAAAATGCTTGCTTGGAAAGCATCTCGGAAAATCCCATCTTTATTATACAATTTTCTGATGGAATTGTCCAGCTTTTTCGGCTGAAATTTACATTTTATCTGATGAACAATTTATTTCTTGCACTGCCGGAATGGGTTTCTCCGCAGAATTCCGCCATATTTCATCGGACAGATCACAACAAAAAAGCACACCGAAGCCGTATGTGCTCCGGTGTGCTCTGCTCTTTCAAAATGCTTTTCGCATGGTCACATGGGGACAAAACTCGTCCATGTGATACTCCTCTGTTTTAGTATAACCCAGCTTTTCATAAAAGCCTGCCGCACGGCATTGTGCCGAAAGGGTAATGCACTTGGCACCACATGCCTTCGCCTGCTGTTCCAGTGCAGTGACAACGTGTTCTCCCAGATGCTGCCCCCGATAGGCAGACAGCACGGCAACTCTGCCGATGAGATATGTTTCGCCGTCCTCCGTGAACAGTCGTCCGGTGGCAACGGGACGCTCTCCGTCCTGTATCAGCACGTGATACGCACGGTCGTCCACGTCGTCGAACTCCTGCTGAAACCCCTGTTCTTCCATGAAAACGGCTTTTCGCACAGCGGCACAGCCCTCGTTAAGCTGCTTTAAAATGACAGTCTGATACGCCATTGCTCACAGTACCTTGGACAGGAACTCCCGCAAACGGGGATTCTTGGGGTTGCTGAAAAATTCCTGCGGTTCGTTTTCTTCCACGATTTTTCCGCCGTCCATGAACATCACGCGGGAGGCAACTTCCTTGGCAAAGCCCATTTCGTGAGTCACCACAATCATGGTCATGCCGTCGTCTGCCAGTTCCCGCATCAGTTCCAGTACTTCGCCGACCATTTCCGGATCCAGTGCCGAAGTCGGTTCGTCAAACAGCATCACGTCCGGATTCATTGCCAGTGCTCTGGCAATGGCGATACGCTGTTTCTGTCCGCCGGAAAGCTGGTCGGGATACTGGTTTGCCTTGTCTGCCAGTCCGACTTTTTGCAGCAGTTCTGTGGCTTTGGCATCTGCCTCCGCCTGTGTCATGCGTTTCAGTTTTACCGGTGCAAGAGTGATATTCTTCTGAATGGTCAGGTGCGGGAACAGGTGAAAATGCTGGAAAACCATGCCCATTTTCTGCCGCACGCTGTAAAGCTGCCGGTCGGGCATGTGCGTCAGGTCTTCACCCTCAAAGAAGATCTGTCCGTCGCTGGGCTGTTCCAGACGGTTCAGACAGCGGAGAAAGGTGCTCTTGCCGGAACCGGACGGCCCGATGATGACTACCTTTTCGCCCTTTTCGATGTTTGTGGAAATGTCTTTCAGAATATGGAGATCTCCAAAGGATTTGTCCAGATGTTTAACCTCGATCACTTCTCGCCAATCTCCTTTCCAGTTTTGTCACCAGAGAACTCAAGATCATGACCATGATCAGATAGATCAGGGCAACTGCGATCAGCGGCAGGAATGCCTCGTAGGTCTGGCTTCGGATAATATCGCCGCCCTTGGTCAGGTCGATCACCGCAATATAGCCGGCAACCGAAGTTTCTTTCAGCAGAACGATGCACTCGTTTGCCAGTGCCGGCAGCACATTCTTGAACGCCTGCGGCAGAATGACGGAGAGCAGTGTTTTCGGGTAGTTCAGTCCCAGACTGGCACTTGCCTCAAACTGTCCGTTGTCGATCGACATAATGCCGGAACGCACGATCTCTGCCACATACGCCGCAGAGTTCAGACCGAACGCCAGCACCGCCACAAAGGTTTTCCCCACATTCACCGAGGCGAAAATGACAAAGTAGATGATCAACAGCTGTACAACGACAGGCGTGCCGCGGATCACTGTCAGATAGATCCGTGCCAGAACATTCAGAAAGCCCAGCTTTCCGGTCTTGTCGTGGGTGGAACGGACAATGGCAATGAGAAAGCCCAGCACCATGCCCAGGATCACCGCGAAAAATGTGATGATCAGCGTCGTTTTCAAGCCGTCCAGCAGGTACAGCCAGCGGTCTTTCTCAATAAGAGTGGAATGGAATTTATTTATAAAGTTATCGATAAAATTCACGGTTGTGATCTCCTGTTAGTCTTTCCGGACAATGATAACCTGTGTCGTCGTTGCATAGCCCTGTGTAAAGGATACGTTTTCCTCACGGTCCGGTGTAACAGTCATGCCGGCTACGCCGACATCTGCCTTGCCGGACTGTACAGCAGCGATAATGGAATCGAATTCCATGTTCTCCACTTTCAGTTCCATGCCGATCTCGTCGCAGACAGCCTGCATCATATCCACATCGACACCGACAATGGTATCTCCGTCTACGCTCTCATAGGGCGGGAATTCTGCGTTAGTCGCCATAACCAGTGTGCCGTCCCGTTCTACGCTGTCATCCGGTGTGTAGGACTTCTGGTCTGCGTTATCGCCGATCCAGTGGCTGACGATCTCGTCCAGTGTGCCGTCCTCTTTCAGCTTGGTCAGAGCATCGTCCAGCTTCTGTCCCAGTTCATCGTTGCCCTTCTTGTAGGCAATGGCATATTCTTCCTCTGCAAAGGGATCGTCCAGAATTTTCAGGGTATCGTTCTTTGCCACAAATGCCTTTGCCGGCTCGCTGTCGATGATAACAGCATCCAGCTTGCCCTGCTTCAGAGCCTGTACGGCATCTGCACCTTTATTATACGGTTCTACGGTGGCATCTTCTACATCGCCGGCATAGATATAGCCGGTGGTTCCCAGCTGTGCACCGATCTTCTTGCCTTTCAGATCATCTGCACTGAATACAGTGTTGGCAGGAGTGCCGCATGCCGTCAGAGATACCGCCAGCATCGTGCTTGCTGCCAGAAGTGCGATTGCTTTCGTTGTTTTTTTCATATGTGAACTTCCTTTCTGTCAGTCCTGTACTGACATGGCTTTTATTGCTGATACGCAATTCTTTTCTATTATAATCGAAATTCGCAAAGAATGCAAGCGGTTTTCCGGTATTTTCGGATTTTTTGCGTTTTTGATATGATATGTTGATAAATTCTTTCTTTTCACACGTGAAATCCGGTTGACAGACCGGAAAAACCATGTTATAATAAAAATGTTTTTTGCGATAATGTAGTAGTGCTGTAAAGGAAACACTGCATCAGAATATCGTCTATCATTGAGAAAAAGGAGTTTTACGTATGAAAAAGAACTGGACAATCCGCCTGCTGGCAGGCGTTGCAGCCGGAGCAATGGCATTTTCCATGGTGGGCTGCGGCAGCAGCAAGGACAATTCCAAAGACGGCGGCAAGGAAAAATTCATTGTGGGCTTTGATGCCGCATTCCCGCCCTATGGCTATCAGGACGAAAACGGCGAATATGTGGGATTCGATCTGGATTTGGCTGCGGAAGTCTGCAAGCGGAACGACTGGGAACTGGTCAAGCAGCCCATCGACTGGAACGCTAAGGATATGGAACTGAATTCCGGTACGATCAGCTGCATCTGGAACGGCTTCACCATGAACGGCCGTGAGGACGAATACGCATGGACAGAACCGTATGTAGACAACTCGCAGGTATTCGTGGTCAAGGAGGACAGCGGCATTGCCACCTTTGATGATCTCGCCGGCAAGAGCGTTGCTGTACAGACCGATTCTTCCGCAGAGGCTGCCCTCAAGGAAGATGACAACAAGGAGCTGAAGGATTCTTTCAAGGAACTGGTAGTCGTTTCCGATTACAACACAGCCTTTATGAATCTGGACTCCAATGCAGTAGAAGCCATTGCCATGGACATCGGCGTTGCAAAGTATCAGATGGAATCCCGCGACGGCAAGTACAAGATTCTGGACGACGTGCTCTCCGCAGAACAGTATGCAGTGGGCTTCGCCAAGAACAACACTGAGCTGCGGGACAAGGTACAGAAAACACTGGACGAAATGCGTGAGGACGGCAAGTTTGCAGAGATCGCTGAAAAGTGGGATCTGACGGATTCTGTTATTGACTAAATCTCCGAAAGGAAACCTGATATGTCTTTTTTTGAAATCGTCGCACAATTGAGCGACAGCATGCTGCGTTCCACATGGATCTTCCTGCTGACACTGGTATTTTCCATGCCGCTTGGACTTCTCATCTGCGTGGCCCGCATGTATGCATGGAAGCCAGTACAGTGGCTGATGAAATTTTACATTTCTGTTGTCCGCGGCACGCCGCTGATGTTGCAGCTGCTGGTCATCTATTTCGGAAAGTATTTTCTGTTCGGACTTCCCCTGACGACCAATTACCGCTTCTGGGCAGTAATCATCGCTTTTTCGCTGAACTACGCCGCTTATTTTGCAGAAATTTTCCGCAGCGGCATTCAGTCTATTCCCGTTGGACAGCACGAAGCTGCCAAGATTCTGGGGTACAGCCGCATGCAGAAATTCCTGCGGATCATTACCCCGCAGATGATCAAGCGGGTGCTGCCGGCAGTGACCAACGAATCGATCACACTGGTCAAGGATACTTCCCTCGCCTTTGCGATCTCCTACATTGAACTGTTTACAGAAACCCAGATGATCGCGGCTTCGGAAACCTCCATGCTCCCCTATCTGGCGGCTGCGATCTTCTACTATGTCTTCAATCTGGTAGTTGCCGGTCTGATGTCCCTGCTGGAAAAGAAGCTGAACTACTACAAGATTTAAGAGGTGCCACATTGAATTACTTAGAAGTTGAACACCTGCAAAAGCATTTTGGAGAGGTGCAGGTTCTCAAGGATATTTCCTTTTCCGTAAAGCCGGGAGAGGTGCTCTCCATTATCGGTCCCTCTGGCTCTGGAAAATCGACACTGCTGCGATGCTGCACATTTCTGGAAACACTCTCCAGCGGAAAAATTTCCTACATGGGACAGGAGGCAGTGCAGGCGAAGGACGGCAAGCGTCCGGTCTATGCCCCAAAGGCGGAATTCCGCAAGATCCAGCACTATTTCGGTCTGGTATTCCAGAACTTCAACCTGTTCCCGCACTATTCCGTGCTCCGGAACATCACCGAAGCTCCGCGGCTGATCCTCAAGAAAAGCCGTACCGAAGCAGAGAAAACAGCAATGGAACTGCTGAAAAAAGTCGGTCTGGCTGACAAGGCAAAAGCGTATCCCTGTGAACTGTCCGGCGGACAGCAGCAGCGTGTTGCCATTGTACGTGCTCTGGCAATGTCCCCGTCGATCCTGTTTTTCGACGAACCGACTTCTGCACTGGATCCGGAACTGACTGGTGAAATTCTGGAAGTCATTCGTCTGCTGGCAGAAGATCACATGACAATGGTCATCGTTACCCACGAAATGAGTTTTGCAAGAGCCATTTCCAATCGGATCATCTTCATGGCGGACGGTTACATTGTTGAAGAAGGCACGCCGGAACAGATCTTTGAGCGTCCCGCACAGGAACGCACCCGTCAGTTTCTGGCACATTATCAGTAATAACAGAAAACGCAAGAATCAGAAAACACCAGCCGCAGACAATCCGTGTTTGCGGCTGGTGTTTTTATATGGATTTTGGTGTCATGGTCTTCTGATGGAACTGACACTTTTTCAACAACATATCTGCTGTTTCCGCACTGGAACTCAATACTTTCAACTCCTCCAGATAGTGCAGATATGCCAGAATTGCAGAAGAAATGGACTTTTCTTTCAACGTGATCAAAAAGAAATTCTCGTGAAAGTTCATGACCAGAATGATTGCCCCGTCATTCCAGATGTCCAGACCGTGAATATTCGCATGATCCATGAACGAATATTTCAACATCTGAAAACGCCAGCGGTCACTGTTCTGTTTCAGAATACTGGACAACATCTCATACCGCCGTTCCTTGGGGATCGGCGTGGAGATCGATTCGGAATATTCGTAGTACAGATCATTCTGAAAAAACTCCTGCATGCCCTGCTCCGAAAAAATGATGTGTTCGCATTTTGCACGCGTTATGTAGTCTACCAGATAGGCGTAGCAGATATTCGCATTATAGCCGGACTCCTCCTCTGACAGATACATGGTCTGCAAGTCCCGCTCCGAAATCCCGCTGGAAATGCAGGGGTGCTTGGCGAGGATATAGAGTTCCTCTCCCTGCCGTTCGTTAAACATGTTTCGTGTCCGGTTGATCGCCTGAAAAAATTCCGGTACGCTGAAAAACTTGTAACAGAAAGGATTGCTGCGGTCAAACAGAACGGCGTACTGCTTCTCGTACAGAGAAACTGTCGCCGGCTGGCAGAACCACATTGCCTTGGTGCAGTCCCGTGAAATTGTCAGGGCACCCCGTTCGGTCACAATAAAATAGGGGAACAAATGCTGCTCCAACAGCTCCGGCAAAGCTCCATAAGTACAGCGAATTTCCATACGCCCCGCACAGATGACTGGCAGAGCTTTCGAAAATACGTCCAGATTTGCCGCCGAAATGCCGCCGTCAGAAGGTTCCAGCCAGAACAGCCACTGCATGGACACCGTATCGCCGCAGGAAGCAACACAGCGTCCTAAGATCTCCAACAGGTCCTGATCCTCCGGCTGTATGGCGATCCGCACGGAAGCGGTGTTCAGGCAAAGCCGCTGCACCGCAGCAAGGACTGCCATTTTGTTGGTGTACAGGTGTCCGTTTTCCGCAGAAACCGGCGTATCCAGGCACTCCTCTTTTTGATAATACTGAGGGCATTCCACCTCGTACAGCCGCTTCATGGAAGCTTCGATCTGCTCGTAGGTGTGCCCGAATTTGGACATCTGATAGGACAGGTACAGTTCCTTTTCTTCCTGCGGATTCAGGTGCATGGCTTTTGCCAGCTGTTCCACCAGTGAAAAATCTGTGGGAAGAATCCCGCCGTTTTTGATTTTACTGAAACGGGACTTCCGAATGGACAGTATTTCGCATAGTTCCACCGATTTCAGGTGCTTCTGCCGCATCAGACGGGTCAGAGTTTCGCTAAATTGTGACATGATATTTTCATTCTTCTCCTAATTCAAAAAGCATTACACATGCTTTTGATTTCGTGTTTTCCAATCAAATGAGAGCTTGTGTTCATAGGAAATGTGTGCGGATTTTCGAGCAAATTTTGTTGCAGACAAGGCAAAAATTCGCAGGCATACTTGGTGTCTGGCAAGAATTTTTAACGCAGTATGCAGCAAAATTTGCCGAAAAGACGCAGGCAGATGCCTATGCACACAAGCTCTGAAACATGCACACTCTTTTGCATGTTTAGATTTATATTATACTATATTTTCACTTGTGTCGCAATGTCTTTTGAAATGTTTCCACTTAAAAATCGCTATCAGGAAACATTTTTAGTCAAAGTCTGGAACATTCGCACAAAATCGGGAAAATCTGTTGGTAAATTAGAATACGTTCAAAAAATGCCCTGATTTTTTTCAATCAGAGCATTTGTAATTAAATGGAAACATATTCCGAATCTGCGTTTACAGCTTGCAGATATGCATCGATCTTTTCCTTTTTTACCTTGTCCCCGATCACGATTAAGACGGACTGCCCGTCCGCCACCGGAGAGATCTCGATTTTTTCCGCCGTAGCATTAACTTTCAGCCAGCCGCCATTCTCTGTGGGCAGAGAGCCCTTGATGCGGTAAATCTTCCCGCAGTCGGAATCAGCAAAAATCTGCTGTATCAGCGGGGCGATCTGTTTTTCCGGCATGGCAATGTGCATGAAGTAGTGCACCTCGCTCTCCAGCGTTTCCGTGCGGAACTGCTTGACATAGCTGCAATTCCGATAGCCGGCGGACTGCAATGCGGCATAGTCAGACGGCTGCAAATTCGACCAGTCCATTACCAGCAGGTCCTTCGGCTGAAACCGCCGGCTGCACTGAATGCCGGTCAGAGCACGGTTCAGGTGGTTCAGAATGCGTTCTGTCAATACCGGCAGTGCTTCCTCCTGTACATTCTGCCACTTGCTGAGAAGCAGCTTCCCGCAGCATGCCGCCTCAGAAGCCAGCAGATATTCCATTTGAGCAGAAAGCACCTCCGGCATTTCGGCATCGATTATCGTAAGAATGCTGCCGATCTCAAACCACCGATCCAGCGGCGATTCATACAGGGTATCAAAAAATTCGTCCATATCAAAAATGCCGGACGGTTCTATGATGACCCGATCAAAGTGCTGCATGCCCAGCGAAATCAGCTGAGTTTTGAACCGCCGCTTGTGGCAGCACGGATCACCGCCGCCGGCAATCATTTCCAGCTGACAGTTCTCGCACTTCAAGTCCTGTAGCATGACCATATCCACATTGACTGCCCCGAAATCGTTTTCCAGAATGGCAATTCGCTGCCCCTGCTGAATCAGGTGCTCGGCGTATTGGTGGATCCATGTGGTTTTTCCAGAGCCTAAAATGCCGGTAATCAGATCAATTTTTGTCATGAGCGTTTTTCCTCCCTTAAAGTGATGCTCTCGAATGATATACCGCATTTATTATAGCAGATATGGAATCACTTTGCAAGGGAAACACGGCTTCACGCCACAGAATCGCTAGGCAATACCGCACAAAGATTGTGCGACAGATGCGTCGTCAAATTTTTCGTCAGATGAAACAAAAAGCGGAGTGAATACTGGATGTATTCACGAGCATTTTTGTGAAATATGACGGGAAATTTGCAAGCAGATGGCGTGCAAAGTCGCCAGACGCTCTTTGTGCGGTATTGCCGCTAGTTTGTTCAGCAGTCACAGCCGCAGGAATTTCTCTGCCGTATGCAGCATGTTCTCCAGCAGTTCCTTTGCCGCATCGCTGTAGAGCTGCACCTCGCCTTCGTTCATCTGGTCATAGTCCGCATAACTTAACATATACGGAAACGATTTCGGCATGACATTCAGAATCTTTCGGCAGAGAGCCATGGGAATCTCCTCATTCGGTTCACAGTTCTGATAATACCACTCACTAAGCGGAGAAAGATTTGCAAAGCAGAAATCGCACAATCCCATGTCAGTTTCGCAGTCATCGATGTAGCTTCTTCTCAAATGGTCATAGAGTTCCAGCTCGGAAGCATACTGATTGAAATTTTTGCCGTTGTCCTTGTAGATATTATAATTCTGATATTGAAAAATCGATTTCAGATTCGGCATGAAGTACTTTCGTTTCTGCATCATACCGGTCTTTCTTGCCAGCACAGCGAAAATGATATACGGCTTGACCGCTTTTAACTTGGCATCGTTGTTGATGTGCAGTTGCAGGGCACGCAGATTTTCCTCGTACACCGGATTGGTTTTGCAGCCGTACAAAAACGCGTGCTGTGCAGTGAGATGATACAGCAAGTCAAAATCTTCCTCGTTCCGGACACCGCTTTCCACACGCCGCGGCTTTTTCAGATATTCCAGCAATGCATGATATTTCTGTAAATTTTCAGACTGTGCCTGAAAAAAGTCTGTCAATTCCCGCAGTGCGTTCTGCTGGCGGAAATAATTGCGGATCTTCTGTTCCTCCGTGCGGTCTGCGGCGTTGACTGCATTCAACAGACCAAAGTCTGTTACAACACAGAAATAGAGGTACTGCAAATCCGGATGTTCCGGCTGCTGCTCGATGCGTTCCATTAAGTCCCAGCAAGTGACAACCAGATCCTGATTGCGGACAGCATGCTTTTCCAGCAGGCACAAAAACTGTTTCCGAAATTGTGCTGCCTGCTCCAGTGCTTCGCTGTAGGAAACGCCGTTCTGTTCCAGCAGATCGTCCAGTTCTATGTACTGATCGGCAAGTTCGTTGATATACTTGTAGATCTCGTAATCTATATCTGCCATTGGCACTCCCTCCTCGCCGCTTTTCAAAAGTCTCCTGAAATCCCGCCTGAGCCGTTTTCCGGCATCGCTGTTCAGAATCCGCTTGTCCTCCAGATGCAGACGAAGCTGTTCCCGCAGCTGTTCGCCGTCTGATTCTGCTTCCATGTCCAGTTTCCATTTTCTGCTGCGAAGGACTTCGTCTTCTTCAGTACTTTCCGATAATTTTGTCAGTGGATTTGGCATCAGCCCATGCATGTTTCTCCCCCCTCTCTTAAGGAAACACTGAATAAAGCTTGTACGTCAGATGCGTTGTCAGATTGCGTACAAAGCCGTCGGGCAGGCTTTGTGCAGTGCTTCCTTCATTATACACTTTTTGAAGTACTATGGCAAGTACAAAAATTGCGTGTCAAGCCGTCAGGCGTGCTTTATGCAATGTTTCCTTTGGATATGAGGAACTGTGCGGTAATCTCCCTGTAGTACAAAAGAGCACGCCAACGAGGAGCGGTGTGCTCTTGGGGTGTGCCGGTCAGACCACAAAAGATTTCCGGTTTTACGCAAAATTACGCCGGATCTTCTCCTCCGAGTCTTCATACGGCAAATCCAAAATATCATACAGCCGAATCAGCAGCAGGGCGTTGTTTTCGGAAATTTCCTGAATTTGTTCTGCTTTTTCATGCTCGCCGATCTTTTCAAGAAAAATTTCCAGTTCGCCGTTGCCGTAGCTGTACAGCAGTTCATCAATGGAAAAACAGCGTTTTAAGTCATTCAAATCGGTTAAGATCTCACCATTCATAAACATCTGTTCTCACCTCCTGCAAACAGCATAGCACAGTTTTTCAGGAGAGTAAATACAAAACAGTTCCAAAAATACGGGACATTTTCGGAACTGTTTTTGATTGACAAGGGCAATTTGAGATGAAAAAAGGACGCACGTTGTACCCAAGAAAAGGAAGCGATGATGTGAAATGAGTTTAAATCAATATTATAAGCACACTGTTCGCATCATTTACAAAGATGATGGAACAATGATTTCAGGGTATTGTAAGATGTTTGACATTCCGAAGGCATACTGACTTTCAATATGTGCCGATATAAAATTTTGAAACAAATCATTTTTAGCGACATTTGCTCTGACTTGGAGAAAATGTCGCTACTTTTATGCCCACTTGAGCTTTTTTAACGCATTTTAGAGATTTTCTATTGACAATCACAGAGAATTATGTTATAATCATAACATGAATATTATGTTCTATAGTCGATATGATAATAATTATATTTTCCAATTTTAAACAAATTCATATGTAAACCATCTGCCAGTTTTGCACGATGTTGCCTCCGCAAAAAAGTGAAGAAAACACTGCATAAAGCTTGTGCGTAAAATGCGTTGTCAGATTTTTCGGCAAATTGCGTGCAAAGCCGTCAGGCTGGCTTTATTCCGTGCTTCCTGAATCATCCAAATGCATCAAAATCGGTTTCGTACCCTGTCCCCGCTTGTTTTTCAGAAATCCCCCGCAAATACATTTTAAAGATTGGAGGAAAACTTATGAAGAAAAAATTTATGAAGCGAGTGATCAGCATACTTCTGTCCGTTGCTGTACTGTGCTGTGCTGCTGGTGCGGAAGGATTGCTTATCAGTGCAGAAAACCGCTATGACATTACCTTGACCATTACATATCCGAGATCAGGAGAGGCTCCGGAGATACCGTCCGATTTTGAAAGCCTTTCTTCTTTGGATCTCACCTATCTTGGGTGCGAATGGAAAACTGCCGATAATACGGAACAGTGGGACGACGGCACAGAATTTATCGAGTGGATGTATACATTTGTGAACAGCAGGAATTATAACAGCCTGAACACTTTTGAAGATGGGATCATGTACCATCAACGCACCTATTTTAAGATCGCAAATGTTTCTGTATCCGGCGAAGATGAGGCAGTCGTCACTCTGGTGGACTCTGCAACAAATCAGCAATTTAATTCATCTGAAGTCTATCTGATAAACGGCGAGGAGTTTATCAGCGAGCTCGGAGGAGCAGTAGATTTACCTTCCGGTATAACGGCAAACGATTCATTAATGTATATTGACACAGGTGCCCTGATTGGCTCACCTTGGGGACATATGCATACCGAAAGCTCTGAATACACATTTGACGATCAGAACCATTGGAAGGTGTGTCCGGAATGCGGAATCAAGCTGGTAGATACCGTTTGTAATCACAGCAGTTCTTATGGCATACTTGAAAGATGGACATCTACACAGAATGCAACTGAAACACGAGAAGGCATTTGGCAGAAAACATGCAGTTCCTGTATGTATGCATACGACACTGTAACATCTCCTGCTGTTTCTGAGCAGACCATTGTTTCCAGCTACGAGGAATTACAAGCAGCACTTGCAAAAGGCGGAAAGCAGTGGATCACTTTAAAGAAAAAAAGTTCCGAAAACACATGGATTTATCAGGAAGACATGGAAAGTGATGATATGCTGGTTCTGGATGATCCAGATGCCGACATCACGATCGACCTGAATCACTGCAGCGTGATTCGGGATACAGGCAGATACGATAATGCCTTGTTCGACATCCGGCAGGGCAAGCTGCGGATCTTCAGTACACAGCTGACGGGCATTCCGGCAAATGATTGGAATATGCAATTCCGGAGTGCAGCATATACGTCCTGTTTGTTCCGCGTTGGAAAAAATGGTGCCCTGCATCTGACAAATATAAGTGGTGCTACGCCTTATCAGGGCATGGCTTATGGACAGCCCATGATCATTTCCGAAGGCGATCTGCAAATCGATGGCGGGCATTACCGCAATATGATCGACACGTTCTCTCCTGACAAAGAAACTCGCGGAGCAGCAATTTTGATCGATGGCGGCACCGCGGTTATCAACGGCGGCAAATATGAAGGCACGGCATGCGGCGTGGCTGTACGGAATGATGCTCAGCTGACTGTGAATCATGGATATATCTGCAGTTGGGATACTGGCTTGTACATTGGAGGTAGTGCAAATGCAGTAATCAATGACGGAGAATTTGACCGCTATGAAATAACTTCCTCCTCTTCCAAATCTCAGAATTGTGCTGTGATGATGGAAGGTTCTGGTGATCTGACGATACACAACGGTAACTTTTACGGAGCAAAACAGGGTTTGTTCCTGAAATCGGCAGGACAGGTTACCATTTGGAACGGTTCTTTCAAAAGCAGGAATCCCAGAGAAGCCCAACAGGCAGCTATGGTGATTTCCGATATGGAAAACATGAATGTCACAGTCTATAACGGGACATTTTCAGGGACAACCGGAATACGGTCCAACGTAAAATTCTCGTTGAAAGACATTCTTCCGGACAAGAATGGCAATGGCATGAAAGCTATGGATAATGGTGTGGTGATCGATCTCAACACAGAAGCATTCATATTTGGCGAAAATCGTCTGACGATTGAAAAATCAGTTCCTATAATCACGAAACAACCTCAGAATGTAACGTTGATTTCGGGCAATGATGCAAGGTTCTCTGTAGAAGCAATTGGTGCCGTGCGTTATGAATGGGAAATATTTGATGTAGAAGATGAAACACAGCAGCCCTATTCCAGAGAGACTGTACTGGCACACTGCTCTGGTGTCAACAGCTTTGAAGAAAGTACATTTCAGATCCATGGCGTTAGCTCCTGGTTTATGAATAAGGCAGTACATGTATGGATCAAAGGCAAGGACGGCAGTGTCACCTCTCACACAGCATATTTTAACATCATTGTCAAACCTCCGGCAGAAGTATCTCAGCTTAAAAACGTGATCGTTGCTCCCGGCGGCACTACGTTTTTCACTTTTGAAACTTTGTATGCAGATGAATTTCGCTGGTATTTTACCAATTATGAATGGGATCAGATAGATAATGAAGAACTGTTGGAATATGAAAGCGACGGTCGCACATTGACGCTGTACAATGTTTCTGAGTTTTGGGACGGAGAAACTGTTTATTGTGATGCACTCAATGAATTGGGGTCTATTACCTCGGATAAAGCAGTTATCACAGTAGGTGTTGCAGGCGATGTAAATACAGATGGAAAACTGACCGCTGCAGATCTGGTAATGCTTCAAAAATGGCTTATCCAATCCGGATCTATCAACAATAGCCGACTTGGCGATTTGGACGGTAATGGCATTCTGAACGGTATTGACTTGGCGATGCTTCGAAGCCTGCTGATCCGCTGACTGCAAGCAAATAAATCAGAGCACACCAGGAAAAAATACACAGACAGTGATTTTCCCCCTGGTGCTTGTTTGAAAAATTCGTACATTTGTCAAAACACTCATAAATCACATAAAGGCAACACCGCACAAGTTTTGTGTGGCGTTGCCTTTACTTTTTTACACGGCATTCCTTTTCAAACAACGGGAAGTGAATCCTTCAAAAATATTGTTTTTATCACGAGGAATGTTGTAAAATTTATACATGATTTTCTTGATTTCAGCAATCCGTACAAATTCTCTGAAATCAGGATTTAAGGCAATACCGCACAAAGATTGTGCGACAGATGCGTCGTCAAATTTTTCGTCAGATGAAACAAAAAGCGGAGTGAATACTTGATGTATTCACGAGCATTTTTGTGAAATATGACGGGAAATTTGCAAGCAGATGGCGTGCAAAGTCGCCAGACGCTCTTTGTGCGGTATTGCCTTAAAGATGGGATCCCCCGCCTATGCGGGGAAAAGTTTGTTCATGCTGTTTCTCCTCCGACCATTTTTTTGATCGGAGAGTGAATAATTTGCTGTTTGGGACTTAAGAAAATACTGAATAAAGTTTGTGCGTAAGATGCGTCGTCAGATTTTTTTGGCAGATTGCATGCAAAGCCGTCAGGCGGGCTTTATTCCGTGCTTCCCTAATAATATTGCTCGTTTAAGATGCTTGGTTTTACTTCTTTTCTTTCAGCCTTTTAACGCTAAAATTGCATTGGCACTGTCAATCTTCCTCAAAAAAGAAAAAAGGCTTTCCAGCGTCACGAATTGTTTTTTTATTGATTTCTTTCGCTTTTTTCACAATTTCCAGTGGTGTGTTTTTGGAAAAGGTTCGTGTTTTTCCTTTTATCATATATTTACGCCATTCCATTGGATAATCAATCAGCATTTTCTTCCTCCCTTTTGTGCTACATTTTATACATTTCTTTTATTCTTTTCTTTTCTTTCTCAATGTAATCCTCGAACCACTTCTCGTGCCCTTTGATTTCCGCCGCCAGTTCCTTGGCATGCTCTTTTGCATAAGCCTCGTCCGTGTCATCTTGGATCATAAACAGCTCTTGATCTGCCATATCAATCATCTTTTCCTTTTTTACCTTGTACGCAAAAGCTCCGCAAAGAATAAAGGAAACGCTGCATAAAGCTTGTGCGATGTTTTGAGAAGCTTTTCGGTTAATGTACAAACAGTCAGTCTGTTTCAACTCTGCTTTTTTTTAAAACATCTTCCACTTCTTTTTTGAATTTTTGAAAGATTTTTTTCTGTTCTTCCGTTGCTTCGCCGACCAGATAAACAGAATTATTACGGCATTTTACGTTTTTCAGAATTTCCTTCGGTGGCATAATCATCGGCATTTTGTATCCCCCATTTCTTGATTAGCAGCCGTTACTTCATTCACTAAAACGTTATCATCAGTGCTTGAAAATGCTTCAACGATAAACTCAACCGCATATTCGCTCAAATAATTTTCAAACACAGATGTTGTTTTTCAATATTTTAATCCTTTTGGTATTTTCTTATTTTCATTTTGGAATCCATCTGTATTCATTCTTGATATATGGCATGCGTGCTTGCAGGTGTTACACCAAATATCAAAATACCCCATACCGTTTGAAATCGTTATAATAGAAAAATCAGTCTCTTTACTTCCGCAAAAAGGGCATTCACCAGAATTTCTGTCAGACAAAATACTTTTAAAATTTTGCGTCCAATTTATGGTTTATACAGTTTTTTAAAAAATGATAATAAATGTTTTCAAGACGATAAGCTTGCTTTTCCATTTCTTGCAAATGCTCTTGTGCATATTCTTTGCCGTATTTTTTCAATTGCTTTACATGACACTTCTTATGGATAACTGTTCGTATAAGCTGTTCTTCGTCGGAAAACGCGTTTGGGAACAAGTCGATTCGACCAATGTCATTATAACCTGTTAAACCATTTTTCATCTCTTTGAATGTTAAATCTTAACCCGCTTGTTTCTACATTGTACTTTTTACAAATGTTTAGAACTGCTTTTTGCATCGGAATTTTCAACTCGAAAAATTTACCGATATTTTTGCTCCGACGATTCATGCCCCTTTTCATTATACCACTATCCACCCTGGAAGTCAACGATTTCCAACCGATGGGAATCACCCCCGCCTATGCGGGGAAAAGTGATTGCCTGATTTTCCACCGGATTGGTACTTGGGATCACCCCCGCCTATGCGGGGAAAAGGGAATCGCTTTGATCAACCCGGAAGACAGTCCATACATCAGCTTGAGGATCACCCCCGCCTATGCGGGGAAAAGTTACATGTGATCTCTCTCGTTTCCTTCATTCCGGGATCACCCCCGCCTATGCGGGGAAAAGCCGGAAACCCGTGCATTGCCGTAAACCCGTGCAGGATCACCCCCGCCTATGCGGGGAAAAGGTCATAGTAAACTCAGTATTTTGTGGTACAGAGGGATCACCCCCGCCTATGCGGGGAAAAGATGATCGTGACCTTGTTTTTTGCGTATCTGTCGGGATCACCCCCGCCTATGCGGGGAAAAGTGCTCTGATTCAGAGTTTTTTTATCAAAACCTAGGATCACCCCCGCCTATGCGGGGAAAAGGCTTTCGTGCTCTACCCGTCAAAATTCGACGAAGGATCACCCCCGCCTATGCGGGGAAAAGTACATAGGGCGGAATGCCGCCCCATAAAATTAGGGATCACCCCCGCCTATGCGGGGAAAAGCAAATGACGACGTTGATCCGCCGGAACGGATAAGGATCACCCCCGCCTATGCGGGGAAAAGAAGTAAAGTGTACCGGTGCATCAGCGGGGATAGGGATCCAATGCCAACAACTTAAGCGATATTGGCATTTACCCCGCAAAAAAATCAAACAAGATTTCAAAGATAATGATGTACAAAAGTGAGCTAAAAGTTTGTGCAAAA